>MDSV01147803.1_pt1 | contig 18635 bp, 16 predicted proteins | sample 810851 | NCBI WGS metagenome assembly MDSV01 (sample SAMN05326640, study PRJNA326480) | marine metagenome | isolation source: seawater | place: Atlantic Ocean: North East | collected 2012 | reverse complement strand
GTACCATTGGCGCTGAAAGGCTTGACTGCCGAGTTCGGAATGGGATCGGGTATTACACTTTCGCAATAATCACCAGGCGAGACCTTTTACTTAAAAAAATTTAAATAGTAAAGGCAAAAAAAATTTATATTTTAAGATAATTCCTAGGTTTTGATTAAATTTCTACTCCAAATTAAAAATGGTAAATTCAAAATCATAGCTATATTTAACCAATTATTAAAAATATTACCTGTTGGAATAAAAGGCCAAAGATAAATTGCTATTCCTGAAAGCACACAAATCTCAAAATCGGTGAAATAATGCTTTCCTCTAGTCTTATAAAGAATATGAGTAAAAATAAACTTGCAAAATAAAATAAGTATAGTTATCAAAAATAAAAAGCCAATAATTCCTGTCTCTGTTAAAATTTGAATATAGGTATTATGAGGGTGCGAAGAGCAAGAAAAACGGCTCTCTTTATATTTCTCAACATGACAAAAATTTCTAAAATTTTTAACACCAACACCTAAAATCTTATTATCTAGAAACATCCTATACGCAGATAAGTAATGGTGTGTATGTTGCATAGAAAAAATATATATTCCTTCATACTTTTTTTTTTCTTTATAATTATAATTCATTTGATTTAGAGTGTGATCAATAATTCTATTTTTTGCAGCTGGATTTACGATACTTATAATTACTATCAATAATATACTTATGGATAATATAACTAATCTTAATTTTAATAATTTTTCGGACAATAAAATTACAAACAAAGCTGAAAAGTTTATGTAAAAAAAGGCAGCTCTTTCACCGCTAAGGAAGATCAATACCTCTGAAAGAATAAAGATCAAAATAATGAAATAAAATAAACTATTTTTTTTTTTAAAAAGAAGTATAGATATTGCAAAAAATATTGGCCATAATCTGGTTATATAACTTCCCAAGATTTTTTCATCTCCAAAAAAACTTGTTACTCTTCCACCAAGTTCCCAGCCTAAAATATTTTCTTCAAAAAAATATTGATAAAAACCATCAAAAATTAAAGCTGTAAAGCAAACTAAAATAGTATAAAAAAAATATTTTATAAATTTACTATCTACATTTAACAAGGCCACTATAGCAACTACAAAAACTCCATATCTAAAATAAAAAAAAGAAATTTTTATACTATCGAGGTTAAAATTATTTATTAAAGAATTTAATATTAAATAACCCCAAAAAATTAAAAAAAAATAAAAATATTTATTTTTAAAATAAGAAAAATTTCTCTCCTTAAGGCAGTAGATCAGAAATAATATGCTTACTAATGAAATTGATAAATCACTCAAAAAAGGGCCAGTAATTAAAAAAAAAGGAATTAATGAAAATAGAAAAATGGGAAAATTATAAAAAATAAATTTTTCTTTAGTTGAATTAAAAATCATTAAATTAAGAGTTATATATAAAATTTAATTTAATGGTATAAGATAAAATTAACACTAATATTTAAAAAAATAGTTATTCATGTTAATTAGATTAATATTAAATTATTACTTATTAGTTATAATATTATGCGATAAATTAAAGTAGTAAATTTTTATGCACTCTACAATAATAATCTATTCAATACTTAGTATAATAATATTTTTCGTATGTAGTAAAATTTCTTATAAATTTAACTTAGTCGATTTACCAGAAAAGAGAAAAGTTCATTTTAAACCTACTGCTTACACCGGTGGAATAATAATAAGTATAATCTTAGTGTGCGCAATTCAATTGTTTGACATTACAAATAAAAATTTAAACTTAATATTGTCTATTGCATTTTTGATTTCAATTGTTGGATTTGTGGACGACAGATATTATTTAAATGCTGGTAACAAGTTAATTCTGCAAATAATACCAATTTTTTATCTAGTTATTTTTGAAAATTTAGTTTTAAGCCACATTGGAGACTATGATTATTTCAAATTACAGTTAGGAACTTTTGCCATACCTTTTACTTTAATATGTGTTTTATTTTTAATAAATTCGTTTAATTATTTTGATGGACTAGATGGAACATTAAGTTTTACAACAATATCAGTATTAGCTATTTTATACTTTTTAAATCCTGATAAAAACTTCCAACTATTTTTAATTACAATAGTAATTCCAATTTGTATTTTTATATTTCATAATTTTTCTATATTTAAACTTCCTAAGTTATTTTTAGGTGATAGTGGAAGTTTACTTCTAGGTTTTGTAATATCATTTATCTTAATTTACCTAGCAAATTTTGTTAAAATACATCCAATTTTAATTGCATGGTCTGTTGTAATTTTTGTTTATGAATTTTTATCGATTAACATAATACGATTGAAAAATAAACAATTCCTATTTAAAGCAGGACAAGATCATCTTCATCATATATTATATAAAAATACTAATTCTATTTTTTTAACTAATATTTTTTTATTAATATTAAATATAATTTTTTTTACGATTGGATACTTTAGTTTTTTATATATAAATTCATTAGCTTCTTTAGTTTTATTTATATTTTTATTTTTAGTTTTTTTAATTTTAAGAAACAAGTATTCAAAAAAAACAATAAATATAAAAATTAAATAAATTATTTAGTATTAAATAATGATGAAATTTAATTAGTAATTTTAATTGTAATTTAAGTTTGATTTAATAATTCATCATAAATATCAAGATGATTTTGAACAATTTTTTCAATTGGAAATTCATTTTCAGCAAATTTTCTGCCTGCCTTACCCATTGCAATTCTTTCTTGTGGATGCTCAATCAACCATTGTAAAGCATCAGCTAACTTTTCTGAGTCTTTAACTGGAACAAGCAAACCTGTTTTATCAGGAATGATGACTTCACGACAACCAGGTACGTCGGTTGTAACAACGGCTCTACTTGCTGCAGCAGCTTCTATAAGCGATTTAGGTAAACCCTCTCTGTATGATGGCAAGCATATTATATGTGACTGTGAATATAAATATGCAATATCTTTTTGATATCCTAAAATTTCGATATCTTTATCTTTTTTTAAATTATTTAATTCTTCAATATTTAAACTTGTAGGATTATTAATATCTATGTCGCCAGCTAAACAAAATCTTGCTTTTATTCCTCTTTTCCTGAGTAATCTTGCTGCCGAAACAAATTCATAAATACCTTTATCACGCAAAAAACGAGAGGCAAAACATACTGTTGGTATTCCCTCTGTTTCATTAAGATTTATAAAATTAGCAATCATAACACCAGAACCTTTAAATAATTTAGCCTTTAAAATATTTAAAACTCCCCAATCAACTAACATTTTTAAATCATCATTATTTTGAATAATAACTTTCTGGTTTAAATGATTAAAAGCTAATCTGTATACCGGATAAAGAAATAAACGTAATAACTTAAACTTTAAATTTTTACTTATAAATATAGTTCCAAGCCCTGAAACAGCAGAGACAACTGCTGGCACATTTGCTAAACGAGAGATGATTCCGCCATAGAGATAAGGCTTAATTGTAACTAAATGAACGATATCAGGTTTCTCTTTTTTAAAAAATTTCCAAATATAAATTAATGTTTTAAATTCTTTGAAAATATTAATACTTCCAGGATATATAGGGATATTAATTAATTTAAAACCATTTTGCTTTAGTATATCTGGATCAATACCTCCAAGTTCGCCATATCCAATAACTACATCAAATCCTTTATCAATTGAAGCTTTGGCTATCATCAAACGATGGGATATAAAAAAATTTAAATTATTTACAAGAATTAAAAGTTTTTTATTTTTTTTCATTAATTTTTACCTAACCTATTGTAAATAATTTTTTAATCACAGATATCAATTTAATAATAAAATATTTAATTATATTATAATTTTATCTACTAGATTAAAAATAAACTATAATCTCATGTTAGTTTGACTTTTTTTAAAAAGATATTTTAAATCATAAATCACATGATTTTTTTTACATAATTTTTTAATTGCTTTTATTCCCATTTCTTGAAATTTTTTATGTTTTACGGCAATTATAATCCCATCATAAGTATTTTGATGTAATTCTGAATTGGGAAAGATATTATAAGTCTCTTTAATTTCATCTTTATCTGCCCATGGATCATGGAGATCTAATTTGCAATCAAATTTTTTCAATTTCTTAATCACACTTTGAATACCAGAGTTACGTATATCTGCACAATTTTCTTTAAAGGTAAGTCCCATAATTAATATTTTAGCTTGTTCAATTTCAATATCTTTTTCTTTTAATTTCCTTACTAGCTCTAAAGCCACATGTGCTCCCATATTATCATTAATTTTTCTGCCTGCTAAAATGATTTTTGGTTGATAACCTATTTTTTCAGCTTTATGAGTAAGATAATAAGGATCAACACCTATACAGTGTCCTCCTACTAAACCGGGCTTAAAAGGTAAAAAATTCCATTTACTCCCTGCAGCATCTAACACTGATTGGGTATCAATATTCATTTTTCCAAAGAGTATTGATAATTCATTTATTAAAGCAATGTTTAAGTCTCTCTGCGTATTCTCAATAACTTTTGCTGCCTCCGCAACCTTAATGCTAGAAGCTTTAAAGGTACCTATAGATACAATTTCATTATATAAATTATCTACTAAATCTGCAATTTTTGGCGTTGATCCTGATGTTATTTTTTTAATATTTGAAATTGTATGAACTTTATCACCTGGATTTATTCGCTCAGGGCTATATCCACAAAAAAAATCTAAATTAAACTTTTTCTTTGAAAATTTCTCTAAAATAGGCACACATTCTTCCTCTATACAACCAGGATAAACTGTTGACTCATAAATTATCAAATCTCCTTTTTTAATAATCTTTCCAATTGTTTTAGATGCTTTGAGAAGTGGTCTTAAATCTGGTTTTTTAAATTCATCTATGGGTGTTGGGACAGTAATAATATAACAATTTGCGTGTTTGATATCATCTTCATTAACAGTAAAATTCAGTTTTTTTGAACTTTGTATTTCTTTTTTGCTAAACTCAAAATTTTTATCTATTCCTAAATTTAGTTCTTTAATTCTATTTTTACTAATATCAAAACCAATTACTTCTCTTTTCTTTGCAAACTCTAAAACAAGTGGCAAACCTACGTAACCTAAACCAATAATTGCTAATTTTAGATCTTTTGTTTTGTTGATCATATTTTGTAATAATTTTTATACCATTTTACAAATTTAGACACTCCATCAATAACCGATGTTTTTGGTTTATAATTAAATTTTTTATTTAAATTATCAGTACTAGCATAAGTATCTGGAACATCGCCAGGTTGTAATGGTAAATAATTTATTTTTGCTTTTTTTCCCAAAGTTTTTTCTAAGGCATTAATATAATCCATTAAATGCACTGGTTTATTATTTCCTATATTATAAATTCGCCAAGGCACATTACTAGTCGCTGGATCTGGCTGTTTACTATTCCAATTACTGTTGATCGTTGCTGTATTATCAATAGTTTTTATTATTCCTTCAACAATATCATCAATATAGGTAAAATCTCTAGTATGTTTACCGTGATTAAATACATCTATAGATTTTTCTTCTAGGATATTTTTTGTAAACTTAAATAAAGCCATATCGGGTCTCCCCCAAGGTCCATATACAGTAAAAAATCTAAGACCTGTGGTTGGTAATTTGTAAAGATTACTGTATGAGTGTGCCATTAGTTCATTTGATTTTTTAGAAGCTGCATAAACAGATAATGGATGATTTGCGCTATCATGCTCTGAAAATGGCATTTTTGTATTAGCACCATATATGCTGGAAGTACTGGCATAAACTAAGTGTTCAACATTATTGTGCCGACAATTCTCAAGAATGTGAGCAAATCCAACTATATTACTGTTAATGTATGCTAGTGGGTTTTCCATAGAATATCTTACGCCAGCCTGGGCAGCTAAGTTAACAACTTTTAAAGGTTTATGTTCATAGAATATTTTTTCCAGGCCTTTTTGGTCACTTAGGTCCACTCTATGATGCTTATAATTTGGATACTTTATTAATTGCTGTAATCTTGACTCTTTAATTTTTGGATCATAATAATCGTTATGATTGTCAATACCTATTACATTATCTCCTTTATCCAGAAGCCTCATACATAAAGAAAAGCCAATAAAACCTGCAGATCCTGAAACTATAATCTTCAATATTTTTTTATTATTAAATTATTTATAATATTATCAACCTTCATATCTATCATTCATTAGAAAATTAATACCAATAACCCCCAAATACTTGTTGTTAAATTCTATTATACAATATTTCTCTTTCATTTTTTCAGTTAAATTTTTAAAATGTAAATTATCTTGAATATCGTCAAAAATCATAACTGTTTTTGAGTTTATTTTTGAATTTAAGTTTTCTAATACTTTATCTCGACCACTATAACTTTTATCACTATCATAATGAAACAAATCAACACAATTTTCACCCAATCTTTTGGAAATCTCAGGAATGGCCACATCATCTCCCCTAATATCTAAAAACCAATTAATTTTATTTATCTCATTTTTTGCCAAATAACCAATATATTGCTCAGGTTTTTCTAGTCTAAAATATGGAAAATCACTAGAATACAATTTTCCTTTGCCATTCTTATTAAGCGCTCTTAGAAAAGCTAAACTTGACCATCCTGCAGCAACGCCTGTTTCAACTATAACATTAGGTTTAAGCTTTATTGCTAAAAAATATAAAAGAATAAAATTTCCACCCCCGCCAAGTGTGACATTTAATTTAGATAGCCTATATTTTGCATCTTTTTCAATTAACATAACATCAGATAAAATTTCATTATATAATTGTAAATCTATTGATTTACAAAATTCTTCGGTTGTAAACTTTGCGTTTAATTTTGCCCATTTTTTAGCTTCTTCAGAAGTATTTTTTTCTAATCTTTTTAGAACTTTTTTTATTATTACAAAAAAATAATTGAACTTAAATAGATTTAAAATAATATTTTTCATTTTAAAAAATTTCCATAGATTATTTAGATCAAATAAAAAATTTGCATTTTAACCAATTTTTAAAATTTTTTTTATTTAGCTATTTTTATAAACTTGATACCACGATTTATTATAAGACTTAAGCATTTTACTTATATCAAATTTTTTTTTTATTCTTAGTCTAGCTTTATTAGATCTTTTTTTCCATTTTTCTGTTCTTAACTCGTAAAGTGCTTCTTCAATAGCTTTAGCCAATTTAATAGAATTATTGGGAGGAACTAGCCAGCCAGTTTTATTTACAATAAAAGATGAGTCACCAACATCAGTCACAACACAAGGTATTCCACAGGCCATAGACTCTGCCACAACATTAGGAAATCCTTCTCCATAACTACTACTTTGTATATAAACATCTAACCCATTCATTACTTTTGAAATATTATTATTTTGACCTAATAATTTAATGTGCTTAGAGAGATCTAACTTTTTTATTTCTGAAACTAATTTAAGATTATTTCTATTAATATTAGACCCAAAAAGACAACATAAGAAATCTATATTCTTAGATCGAATTATTGAGAGTGCATTAAGTAAATTTGAATGATCCTTTTTGGGATCATAACGAGCAACATTACCTATTATTGGTAATTTTTTTTTAATTTTTATTTTTTTTCGAAAAATTTTTCTATGAATTTTATTTGATCTTAAAATTGATAAATCATAACCATTTGGAATAAATTTTAATTTTTTACTATCATAACCTTTTATTGCATAAATTTTTTTAGCTTTTTTAGAAACAATTATTATTAATTTTGGAATTAAAAAGGATAACACTGATAATAATTTTACAAAAAAGATTGTTAAGAACTTTGCTTTTCCAATTTTAAAATTTGAATAACGTACATTCCAAATTATTTTTTTTATACCTAATAATCTAGCAGCAATACCTCCAATAAGATCAGCATGTACAAGCCAAGTTTGAACTATATCGGGCTTTAAATATTGCAAAAGATTTAAAAGAGAAAAAAATTTATAAATTGAATAAAACTTAAGATTTAAACAATAAACTTTTATACCTAATTTATTTAATAATGAAAAATATTTTCCAGGACCCTTGAGTGAAATAACAGAATGTATATTTTTATTATCATATTTACAAATCTTGTATAAGGTATTCTCTGCACCACCATCTCCTAAGCTAGTGATAATATGTACAATTCTCATTTAATTTTACTTTTCAACTTTTTTTTTAGTGAAAAAATAAACTTTGGCAATAAAGGAGCTGCTAATAAAATAAAAATAATAGCAAACTTTGATCTATGACGAATTCCAGTACCAAAATTTCCAACACCTATACCATAAATAAGAATATACATTAGTAATAATAAAAGAATTATTTTTAAAGATGGATTGGATAAAATAATTTTTCTATTACGAAATATCAAATAAGTTAAAAACATATATAAAACTCCATCAAACATACCTACTAAATGATTTGTTTTATTTATGTCCCAAGGAAAAGGTGAGAAAACAAAATAAATCATCCGAAAGGGAGCTTTATAAAAAATTTCATTTTTTGTATCAGGCACTAACCAACTTGGATATTTTGCAGCACCTTTATTTACATTATTAATTTGATCTAAAATACGATCTGTCTTTTTATTAAGCTCAGTTAAAGAACCAATTTTCGGAAAAGTGATTTCATTAATAAAAGTAAAACTAATAATAATTGTTATAAGGGATACAATTTTTAATGATTTAAAGCCAATTTTAAAATTTAATAGATCAATGAATAAATTTTTTATATTTTGTAAAAAAACAATTATAATAAAAATAATTAAACCAATAATCATAGCATCATGAAATAAAGCTGCTCCAACAAATCCTAAAATTGCTAAAATAATAGACTTAATATTTTTATCACGAGTCCAACCCACAACGCCGTTTAAAGCTAGTAATAAAAAAAAATATATATACGCTTCACGAAGTATTAGACATGAATATAAAACTAATGAAGGAAATAAAGCAATAAACCAACCTGCCTTATTTGCAGCTCTCTGATCCCAAAGCTTTAATGCAAGCTTCCATCCTAAAAAAACTGATACAGTGCCAAAAAAAAGACTTAGAGATTGTGCCATCAGTTCACTATGGCCAAAAAGTGAGTAAAAAATTGCAATTACCCAACTAATAAAAAAACTACTCACACCTGGATAATTATCTAATGTAATTAAAAAACCATCTTTTGACCACTCATAAGCCTTCAATTCAAATCGCGTTGAGTCACCCATGCCATCTGGTAATACAAAAAAACTATTATTCAAAAAAATAGCTAAAATTCGAACAGCTAAAGCTACATACAAAATTGCAGCTACTGAAGGTCTAAATTTAGCAATTACATGCACTACTAAAATTACTAATAATAAACTTGAAAGACCTATAAGATCAAAATCCATATAATTTAAAAATATATTTTTGATATTTTTTCAAAAAATTATATTCCTTTTTTAAATAGAAACATTTTAAAGCTATTTTTCAAAATTAATCTTTTTCAAAATTTCTATAAATATGCTCTAATGTTTCATAATAATTTTCAATATTAAATTTTTGTTTTACTGTTTTGTAAAGATTATTTCCATATAATTTTCTAATTTTTAGATTATCTGCCAAAAATATTATAGCATCAGAAAGTTTGGCTGGGTCAATTTCTTTTGGTTTTTGTAATTCTTGAGTCAGTGGGTCAATCACTACTTTTGGAACGGGCACTGCATCTTTAGACATTTCATAAAATGTAATGTTTTTATCTGGAGTTATTAAAATGCCATCTGTACCATCTTTAATGATCTCAGCTATACCATCTATATTCGATGCTATAACAGGTTTTTTACAATAACCCGACTCTATAATTGTGTTACCTAGTGGTTCCCTGACTGATGGAACAATCATGATATCCATTTTTGAAATAAATTCTAATGGCTCTTTTATAACACCGACAAAATTAATATTGTTATAATTATCTGACAATTCTTTTAATTTATTTTCCAATATCCCCTTACCAGCTATAAAAAAATCATACTTTGGTAATTTTTTTGCTGTATTTATTAATGAATGTACACCTTTTGGTGTATCAAGCCTTCCCAAAAATCCGACACTGAACTTATCACTATATCTTTCCTTATTTTTTGGAATGAAATTTTCATCTTTTGATAAAAAACCGTTATAAACTACTTTGATCTTATTTTTATCAATATCAAATCTTTTTATAAGCATTGATTTAGTGGCATTCGAATTTGCTATTATTATTTTAGCTTTATTTGCATTGCTCCTATATACTTGTGCATCTTCATCTCTTGCATTCCAAACTGTTCCTCTTTCATGAAAAATTATATTAGATGAAGGAAAAAAATTTAGTAATTTATTTACAGATGAGCTTCCTAAGTTGTTGTAAAAGTGAATTATATGTTTTTTAGAATATAAAAAAAAAATAAATTTTATTTTATTAATAAAGGAATTTTGAATATTATTATGAAAGTTTTTTAAAATACTGAAATTATCTATTAAGGGATGCATACTATATATAATGTGATTAAATTTACTTTTCTTTGATGCATATAAAAAATACAAAGAGAAACTTCTCTGCACACCTCCTATATCTGATAGTGAAAGCTGATGAATAATTCTTATACTCAAATATATATCCTTTATTGAATTTATTAACTTATTTGAACAATATTTTAAATAGGTTTCATATAATACTCATCTAATCCAAGTTCATCACTTAAAATTAGATGTTCATCTATACATGATAAAAGCTGATATGAATATAAATTACAATAATCATAAATTTCTAGAATATTCCTATTTAATAACCTTAAATGTTCTGGATGTAGTGATATAATTATTTGAGGACGGTGTTCTTTTAAAATTCTAGTGGCACCATCAAGGACATTGAATTCTGCGCCTTCGACATCAATTTTTAAAATATTTGGTATAATAAATTTTTTATTAACAAAATCATCTAAAAATATTTGATTTACTTTTATATTGTTAATCGCTAAATTTTTTTTTTTTATTTTTAAATTTGCAATAGATGGAATACCTGAACCGTCATCTACATTATAAAAATCAACATTATTTATATTTTCACTTCCAACCAAATGAGGAATTACATTTACATTATTACTATTATTAATTTTTAGATGATTATTCAAATATTTGATATTTGTTGGAGAAGCCTCAAAACTGTACACATTTGACACTAATTGAGATAAAGGTAGCGTGCATAAACCAATATGCGCACCAACATCAAAAACTACCTTTTTATTTTTTGAGATATCTAGTAGCTTTTTAAATCCCTTGTTGTGACCAACGTTCCAATTTTCAAAATTACTAAAAGCAAAATTGCTATCAATTAAAAAACTATATTTACTAGCTATAGAAATTTTTTTGTACCTACCATATATAATTTTTGCAAAAATTTTAGATATAATTTTTAAGAATTTTTTTAAAAATAAATTTTTTCTTATAAATGAAATTTTAGTTATATAAATTGCAATTTTTACAATCATTCTTGCTTTAATTCTAATAAAACTGTCCTTATGCCGCCAGTATCAGTTATAAAATCTATAAAATCTTGTTCATTAACATTTTTATAAATGCCCCTATGAAAAGGAAAATCTTTTATAATAATGAAAGGATTATAGCCCCTATCTTTTAATGCCTCTCTAGGTTCATTTGGTGAAGAAAAATATTTAATTTTATATCCAATATTAAATATCTTATTAAATATCTCTTTTACACTCTCTTTTTTTTTTTTATAAATACCAAAATGTGTTTCAAAAATAATTTTTTTGGGTAAATAATTATTTATATTTTTAGAGAATGTAATTAAGGAATCAAATACCTCAATTTCATGCCCTTCGATGTCCATTCTTATCAAATCAATTCTTTTTTTATTTTTTAGATAATTTCCAAGGTCGTAAGTTTTTACTGTAATTAAATTTAAATTATCTTTATTTTTTTTGAGATCAAAAGAGCTTAAATTAGTTTTAGAAGATAATGTAAATTCAGCTTCTTCATCTTTATTTGATATAGCACCTTGGTCGAATTCAAAAATATTATTAACGTTATTAAGTTTTAAATTTTTTTTTAAAAGTTCTATATTTCTAGGATCAGGTTCGATTGCATAAATTTTACCATAAATTCCAACCTTTTTTGCCTCCATAATAGCGTAATATCCTATGTTTGCACCTAGATCTAATACTACGTTTCCAGGTGACAACTCTTCATCAATCATCCATTTATGATCAAGCTCTCTTGATTTATGAACATATAAAGCCCTTCCAATTCCATCATATTGCATAGGTATTTGCATCTTATAATCATAAATATTTATTAATAGAAAGCCTTTAGGTTTTATTTTTTGATAAAAATTAAAAAAAAAATATCGAAATATAATATTGAAAGCACGTAAATTATAAAATTGAAATAACTTAACAATTTTTTTCATTAATTAATTTTTTACCATATTAACAAAGTAATCGCAGAATTTCTCTTCTCCTAGTCTGCCAAAAGAGTAATATTTATATTGATCTTGAAGTTTAATTGCAAACTCTATGTAATCATCATAATTATTTAAAATTTTTTCAACTATTTCTGAAAGGTTAGACAGATCCCATTTGTATTGTACTACTGTATCTTTATTAAAAATGTTTGGCCAAGTATCCAAATGTGATATATCGGGCTTGAGCAAAACTGCTCCTGAAAGAGCAACTTCATAGTCTCTTGGAACATTTATCTCGCCCCAACCAAAAGGAGAAATAACAACTTTTGAATTACGCATTTCAGAAAAATAATCTGCTCTATTTAATTTATTTAAAGATATATATTTATTAAGAATTTTAGCTGTTTCTTTTCTATGAAAATCAATTCCATTACTATACCCATCTAATAATATTCTACATGATAAATCTTTTGGCCTTTGTGCTTCAGGATTTATATAATCAAAACTCTTATTACTGCCAAGCATTTTACTATACATTTTAAAAAAACGTCTAGTTAACCTGTTAAAATAAGTATATTTCCATAAATTTGAGCTTAAACTATTATCTGCAAAAGTAGAATTATACCCTATCTGTATCTTGTCCAACAAATGTCTATCTTTTTTTTCTATATATTTTGGTGTTAGAGGTAAATCTTTATGTGGCAAAGGTATATATGAGTCTATCATTCCTTTCTTAAAATAATAATCAGTTATAATAGTGAAACCATTTAAAGGAATACAATAATTATTCTTATCCTTAAAAATAAATGGTTTTAATAATTTATCAACATATGGAAGTGCCTCTAACGCCCATGTATAAGTTGAATCTCCTAAATCATAATAAAATACTTTATTATTTTTTGTTTTTAAATCTATAAGAAGCTCAAAAATCTTTGACTTATTAGCTCTCCAATCTTTATAAACAAATCTACTTTCAACAATTACTACATCACAAAATTTTACTTCTTCAGAATATTTAAAAAAGAAGTTTATATCTATTCCCATTTCACTTAAATTATCTTGATTTTTAACTAGGGGATGCAACCAACCCCTGGAAGTTGGAGATACAAAACCTTTTGTTAGTATATTAATTTTCATTTGATGTTAATTTATTAATTTTTTTATAATATTTTTTATCAATCAATTTAGATGAACATGTATTGCTTACATATTTAGCGTTTTCTATCAATACTTCTTTTGGAATCTCTAAAGCTTTCTGAACTTTGTCAGCCCAATTTTTTGGATCAAGATGTAAAAAAAAACCCCCTTTGTTGTTTTCGATAACTGGGTCGGTAATATCTTTAATATAATTACTGACTACTGGCACTCCACATACTTGTGATTCTAATAAGGGCGTACCCAATCCTTCTGCCTTTGATGGAAATAAAAAAACATCACTACATTTTAAATATTCATCAAAATTATTTACAAAACCTGTTTGAACTTCAACTCTATCATTTAAACTCAAACTCTCTATTTTTTTTAATATATTTTGAAAATACATCTCATTTTGTTTTTTTAAAGGACCAGCTAGAATCAATTTAAACTTTTTTGGTAATAATCTTAAAACATCGAGTACAAAAAGCTGATTTTTCCTATCAATAAAGTTTGCTACTAAACTTAATACTATGTCTTTCTGATTAAACTTAGTTAATTTATTTCTAAGAAAATATTTTCTGTCATAATCTACAAAAAATATATTTTCATCTACTTGATTAGGCCTTTGCCAAATATTTTTTATATCAAACTTTTTAGCTAAATTTTCTAGTTTTTTTGAAATAGCTATTATTAAAGTATTATTTTTTTTAAATATCGATCTCATATAATTTTGAATTTGTATTGGATAAAGCGGGTTATTCATGTCATTACAAAGTTCTCTAATTATAGGCTTATTTTTTTTTTCAAAATACCATGTAAAAAAACCAATTGTCCAAGTATTACCAAAAGTATGGAGTAAACTGTAATGATCTATATTTTTTCGAATAAACTTCCAGCTATAGAAAACTTCCCAGAAAATACCAAATAAAACTAATATCTTTTGCCATAAAGATTTTTTTTCTGGTATCTTAAATGGTGGTGATATTCTATTAATCTCCACTCCATCATGAACATATTTCTTATTTCCTTGATAAATTTTTGAATTTGATACTATATCAAAATTTAAATTAAAATTTTTTTTAAATCTTTTATATGTATTATGAGCTCTTAATCCAGAACCAGAATATTCTGGTTGATATTTGCTACTAACCACAAGTATCTTCACTTTAGTTTATTCCAAATTAAATTTTTTAATAAAATTATTATTATGCTCTGACGAAACTGCAATACAATTTAGTAAAGATTTGCAATTTTTAGGATATTTTTCTAATGAATCAATTAAAACATTTTCGTTTCTAACCATATGATAAATTGTATAACCGTTATTAGATAATATATCTTTAATCTTTTGGTAAGTTATAAACTGGTATTCAAAAATAAAATAATCTACAATATTTTTCTCAATATATTCATGCAATCCTTTTATAACAAAATAATCTGAACCCTCTGTATCGACTTTGCAAATATTCACATGTTTAATACTATTTTCTTTTATATAATCTTTGAGAGTAATTACTTTTACATCATTAAGAGTTACGCTATCTTTATTTTTTTCAATTTTATTATTTTCCAAATGGGTTTCACCTGGTGAACCTTCATAAGTTCTTAAAGGTGAAGTGCCAGAAGTATCCGAAACAGCCATTTCGTTTAATAAAATATTTGTTTTAAATGAGTACAGATTAATATTTTCTTTTAGTCTTAGAAAAGACTCTTTGAAAGGCTCAAACGTGTGAACTTTCCATTTTTTTTTATTTTTTTCTAATACTTTTGACATCAATAAAGTAATAACTCCGATATATCCCCCTACATCGATACAATGAGCTTCATCACTATTGTTTAGCGTTGTTGAAGATAAAATTTTATCTATAGTATACAAAACGGTTGTATCATCTGTTCTCACTCCAAGATTAAATGTATCATTTGCTCTAGTATTTTTATACAAATAATAACTTAAACCATAACCATCTTTAAATAATAATTTATTTTTAAAAAAAAAATAGAATTTTAAATAAATTCCCTTTAATTTAATTTCAAGTTTCATTAATAAAATATAATTTTATATTATTTTTTTTAATTAGTGTTTTAAATTTAACACAAAATTTTATTTAACTATCAAATTTAATTGTAATTACGAGGAAATTTTACCTAGTGAATTACTATTTTTTATCATTTATTCAATTTTTGCTTTCTTTAAAAATTTTTAAATAGTCCTCACTCTGCCATGAAACACTATTTCTAGGTCTTTTGAATATATCTTTGACAATTCTAATATAATTAAACATGTCCCAAGTATGTGGTATACTCGTAAAATATTTAAAAAAATTAATATCAAATTGTTTCCAAGCATTTTTACCAAATTTACCAAAGATACTAAAAGGTATTTTGCAAAAAAATCTTAAAGGAATTATCCATCTAGGTGAAATTGTTTTTTTATTTAATAAAAAATTATCGCCCCAAACATTGCCATAATTTCTTTTTTTGAGCATTTCTATATATAATTTTTGATCTAGTTTGTATTGCAAAGGAACTTTTTGCCAAAAAAAAAGAAATTCGTCATCCCAAAAAGGTAGCATCCAATTATATCCATAAAATTCATATAGTTTTTGTTTCTTAATTACATAGTTGCTTTGTCTATCAATAAATTCGGAATACTCGTAAAATAGATGATCCTTATTTTCATCCTCTAGGTTTCCACAAGCTTTTGTTATTTCATGCCATAGAGTTTCTTTTAGTGTATTTATATTTTTTTTACTTTTTAAATAACCCCATAAAGAAAAGTGTTTTTTTATTAATTGATTTAAAATATTTTCTTTTCTTCCATGTATAGAAGACAGCTTATTATTATCTTTAGACTCAATTTTAGCATGTCCTCCAGAAATAAAGTCTCCTGAAAGTCCATTTATAAATATTGCATCCTTACTAATCCAATCCATATCTTTCAAATATTTAATTGATGATAAGCTCTGAATAAAAGGTACTGAAGAAAATGTTTCACTATACTCTAAATATTTTTTGTATTCATTAGATGAATAGTATTTTTTTTCACTATTATAAGTGAGTGGTATAAATTTCCATTCATAACCTAATTTCTGAGCAACCTTTTGTGCAATTTTTGCCTCAAAATTATTTGGTGTACCATAAGTATAACACTTTACATTTTTAGCACCTAAATGTTTTAGTATAGAAGCTATCAACCTAGAGTCATGCCCACCACTCAAAGGAACTACAATCTGCCTTTCTCCAATTTCATTTAACATTTTTTTAAAAATATTCAAAGTAACCTCAGTGAGATTTTCTAAATACTCATCAAAAGTTTTATTAACCACTTTTCCAAAATACTTATAGTAATGTAGATACTCATAATTATTTTCTTGAAAAAAAACTAGTTCTCCCGCTTTTAAAGAGAATAAATTTTTATAAATAGTTTTATTTCCTATCGTAAATCCAGACATAGCTAATTCAAGTTTTGCTTTATTATCAATAGTTTTATTAAATTCATTTAGTTTAACTAAATTTTTTGGATCATAATCAATATAAAACTCGTTTTTAATTTTTGTAAAAAAAAGAGGAGTGCTTCTTATTTTGTCTACTGCAATAAAAGTTAGATCTTCTTTTTTAACTACCAACGCAAAATGTCCATAAATACTAGATATAAAATTTTGAACTTCATTTTTTTTTATGTTTTTACAAATTTCAATTATATTTTTTAATGAATGAGAATATATATATCCCTTTATCCATATTGTAAGATCATAGTGTTTATATTCTTTCCAATACTTATTAATTGATATATTGATATTTATCATTTAGCTGTTAATAAATGCTTTTGATTTCAAAATCTTAACTTTGATATATATTTACAAAATATATTTGTTTTAATATAAGTCAATGACCCTATTTATGTAATATAGTAATAAGTAAATGAAAAATAATATAAAAAAAATCTTCATAACTGGAGGAGCTGGATTTATAGGTTCGCATGTTTCTGAAGTTTTTTTTGAAAATTTTAAAAAAAGTAAAATTATTATTTTGGATAAATTAACTTATGCAGGTAATAAAAGTTTTTTATCTTCAATTATTAAATCAAAAAGAGTAAAATTTATTAAAGGCGATATAGTAAATACAAAAAAATATAGTACATATTTACAAAATTGTGATTTAGCAATTAATATAGCTGCTGAAAGCCATGTTGATAACTCATTCTTATCACCATTAAACTTTACAAAGACTAATACGTTAGGTGCTCATGCTTTTTTTTTAGAATGTATAAAGAAAAAAGTAAAAAAAATAATGCATATAAGTTCAGATGAAGTTTATGGAGAAAAAACTTCTGGGACTTCTTATGAAACTCAACTAGTAAATCCCACTAATCCATATTCAGCTTCAAAGGCAGCTGCAGAAATCTTAATTAATAGTTACAAGTATACTTATAAAAAAGAAATAATTGTAGTAAGAGCAAATAATATTTATGGAATAAGACAGTTTCCTGAAAAATTAATTTCAACTTCTATTGTAAATTTAATTAAAAATAAACCTATACCAATTCATGGAAATGGTAGAAATATTAGATATTATTTATCTGCTATTGATTTTGCAAATGCTTTAATACTTTTAGTGAAAAAAAAAGATAGGGGAACTTTCAACATTGGAAGTAATTACTATGAAAAAAATATAAACATCGCAAAAAAAATATGTAAATTATTTAAAAAAGATTTTAACAAATATATAAATTATACAAAAGATAGATTGTATAATGACAAAAGGTATTCTGTATCTTCAAAAAAAATTAGAAAATTGGGTTGGAAACCACAAAGAAGTTTAATAGAAGATTTACCTATGATAAAAAAATGGTACCAAAAAAATTATAAAATTTTTGAGTAAAATGAAAAAAAAATTTAAATTTATTCATAAAACTGGAAAAGTATTCAGAGATGAAAGGGGTTATTTATTAAAAATTCTGGATAAAGGATTTTCATCTTGTATAGAAATTTTTTCAAAAAAAGGCTCCATCAGAGCTAATCACTATCACAAAAAAGATGAG
>MDSV01217381.1_pt1 | contig 18637 bp, 22 predicted proteins | sample 810851 | NCBI WGS metagenome assembly MDSV01 (sample SAMN05326640, study PRJNA326480) | marine metagenome | isolation source: seawater | place: Atlantic Ocean: North East | collected 2012 | reverse complement strand
TAAGAGAGTGCTTTGATAATTGCTCCAACATGTGATCTAAGAAACCTATTCCAGTTTTAATTTTATACTTTCCTTTTCCGTCTAGATTCACCGCGACAGAAATACTGGTCTCTTTTGTTTTCCTAGTAATTTTTGCTTTTCTACTCATAAACTACGCCTGATTTACCTATGATATATATTTAATCGCTAATTTTTTCAATAAATCACTATTGAAGATCTTAAAATAATCTCCACATATAACTTAATGAATACAGCTGAAAAATGGCACGGTACTACAATTGTCCTTCTTAGAAAGGGTGGGGAGACCATAGTAGCAGGTGACGGTCAAGTCAGTCTTGGTAACACAGTTTTAAAAAGCAAAGCCAAGAAAGTTAGAAAAATCGAGAGCAGAGGAGTAATCGCAGGATTTGCTGGCTCAACTGCAGACGCTTTAACTTTATTTGAAAGACTTGAAGCAAAATTAGAAAAGCACGCTGGGAACTTACAAAGGGCAGCTGTTGAATTAGCAAAAGATTGGAGAAGTGATAAGTTTTTAAGAAGATTGGAAGCATTAATGGCAGTAGCAGATAAAGATCACAGTTTTATCATTTCTGGAACGGGTGATGTTTTAGAACCTGAAGATGGAATAATTGGAATAGGATCTGGAGGAAATTATGCTCTTGCAGCAGCAAAAGTTTTAATCGAAACTGATATGAAAGCAGAGGAGATAGCAAGAAAAGCTTTAAAAGTAGCGTCAGATATCTGTGTTTTTACAAACAATAACGTTACGATGGAAAAAATTTAAATGTCTAAATCTAAAAAAGAAACAAATTTGAAATTAGTAAAAGGATCTAAAGATGATAGGTCAAAAGTCAGCGCTCTTTCACCGAGGGAGATAGTTTCTGAACTAGACAGATATGTGATCGGTCAAAAGGATGCAAAAAAAGCTGTTGCTGTTGCGTTGAGAAATAGATGGAGAAGACAAGCTCTCACTGATGAAATGAAAGATGAAGTATTACCAAAAAATATTCTTATGATTGGTCCAACAGGTGTCGGTAAAACAGAAATATCTAGAAGACTTTCAAAACTAGCTGAAGCACCGTTCATAAAAGTTGAGGCAACAAGATTTACTGAGGTAGGGTATGTTGGAAGAGACGTAGAACAGATTGTTAGAGATTTGATAGAAATAGCAATAGCTATGGAAAGAGAAAGAAAAAGAAAAGAAGTAAAGGCTAAAGCTGAATTAAAAGCAGAGGAAAAAGTGTTAGACGCATTAGTTGGAAATAAAGCAAGTGTTGCCACAAGAGAAAGCTTTAGAAAAAGACTTAGAAATGGTGATCTAGATAATAACGAAATTGAAATAGAAGTTCAGGATACATCATCTGGATTTCAAAACTTTGAAATACCTGGAATGCCTGGAGGAAACGTTGGTATGGTTAACCTAGGAGATATATTAGGTAAATCTATGGGAGGAAAAAAAGGTAAAAAGAAAAAGATGTCGGTTAAAGAGTCCCATGGAATTTTAGTAGCGCAAGAATCTGATAAAATGATCGAAGAAGATAAGATTATTAAAGAGGCTAAAAAGGCGACTGAGGATAATGGAATAGTTTTTCTAGATGAAATTGATAAAGTTTCGGCGAGAAGTGACAGAGTGGGCGGCGATGTTTCTAGAGAAGGAGTTCAAAGAGACTTATTGCCATTAATTGAGGGAACAACAGTAAGTACTAAGCATGGACCCATAAAAACTGATCATATTTTATTTATTGCATCAGGCGCTTTCCAATTAGCGAAACCATCAGATCTGTTACCAGAACTTCAAGGTAGATTGCCAATCAGAGTGGAATTGAATGCCCTAAATGAAGACGATTTCAAAAGAATACTCAAAGAACCAGATAATAGTTTAATTAAACAATACAAAGCTCTTTTAAAAACTGAAGATGTTAGTCTTGAGTTCTCAGATGACGGTATAGATATGCTTGCAAAAATATCTGCAGAGGTTAATTCCTCTGTTGAAAATATTGGAGCAAGAAGACTTCATACTATTATTGAGAAAGTACTGGATGATGTCAGTTTCAATGCTTCAGATAAAGCTGGAGAAACTATTACGGTAGATAAAAAATTTGTTCAAGATAATTTAGGTAATCTAGTTAAGGATACAGACCTATCTAAGTTTATATTATAAATTTTTCAACCTTATTAAAATTGCACCTTCTCCTCCGTCTTTAACTTCTGCCTCTTCAATAGAAATAACTAATTTTTTCAAATCAGAATTAAATCTAATAAACTCTGGAACAGAATATTTTAATTTTCCAAAATCTTTTGAGATATAAGCATCTTTATCACTTGTAGAATGTTTTCCCTTGCCTGTAATTAACAGTAATTCTTTATATTTATTCTCAACACAAAATAATAAAATTTCCTTTACCTTTTGATTTGCATCATCTAAAGAAAAACCATGGAGATCAAATTTAAATCTTTCTTTCCTGTCTCTTTTTTGATTGTTCTTTTCTTTATCGTAAATATCTGATGGATTTTTTATAAAATCTTCCCAAGTTTTTTTATCCTTTTGAGAAAGATCTTTTTTTTTAATCACTGACTGATGATTTCAGATAAATACCAGTTTGGACTTTTATTATTAATATTTTTTGTAAATTTCCAGCTATCAGTTACAAATTTAATTTTGTCAGGGTTTCCTTCAATTATTTTATTGTCCTTATCTCTTTTTACAGAAATAACTTCAGCAACAAATTTTACTGTTGCAAATAGATTGTCTTTAATCTTTTCATATTTTTCAACTGAAGATTCTTTTACACCAATAAATGTAAATTCCGCTTTAATGTTTTCTTTATTTCGAACCTTGATAGCTTCTGAAAAATTTGAAAACATACTCGATGAAAGCAAGGCTTTTAATTTTATTAAGTCGCCATTTGAAAATGAGGTTAAAATACTTTCGTAAGCTATCTCCGCGCCTTTTAAGAATTCTTTTTTATTTTTACCTTCTAAAACGTCTAAATTTTGTTTAACCGGCTCAGTCTCTTGTTTGGGCATGCTAAAATTTTTTTCTTCGAAATTTGGGTAAACTTTAGATTCATGACCAGTTTTTCTTCCCAAGATACTTCTTAGCCTTAAAATGATAAAGCCTGCTATCATGCCCAATAAAATAATATCTAAATATCCAAAACTGTTACTCATAATTTGATAAATATACATGAATAATATAATTTTGTATCAGACAAATGAACACATTTTTCTTAATTATTCTAGTTTTACCGGCGTTAGAGATATTTTTAATGATAAAAATTGGAGGTGAAATTGGTGCTTTAAATACTTTAGCTTTAATTTTTCTAACTGCAATTATCGGTGTTTATTACGCAAGAATTCAAGGAATACAAACTCTTAGATCTGGGATTAAAAATATATATGAAAATAAGACTCCAATTTTTGAGATTCTATCTGGTGCCTCAATTGCTTTAGCCGCTTTATTACTTATCGTGCCAGGTTTTTTTTCAGACCTAATTGGTTTTCTTCTTCTTGTTCCAATAACTCGAAGCATTTTATTAAAAATTTTCTTAAGAGGAAAAGAAATAAATAAAACAAAAATAGACAAAAAAACTATTGATGGTGAAATTATAAAAAAGGAAAAAGATGAATTATAAAATTATAGGTAAATATATTAAAGACTTGAATTTTAGTATTCCTAATCCAAAAACTTTCTTTTTACTTTCAAAAAATATTTCTAATTATAAAATTAGCATAGATATCAAAAGCAACCAAATAAAACAAAACATAATTGAAGTTTTAACCTCATTAAGTTTAACTCCTACAAGAGATGATTTTGATAAAATCAATACAAAAATTATTTTTGCAACAATAGTAGAACTTACAAATGAAAAAGTTGAGAAAACTGAAATAGAAAAAATTGTTCTTATCGAAGTTCCATCAAAAATCTACATTGAACTTAGACAAATCTTTGTAAGATTATTTGAGGACTCTGGTTTTAAAGATATTAGAATAAATGAAAAAGTAGACTTTCAGAAACTATATGAAATGAGAAATATTCAATAATAATTTTTTTTTAATTCTTTTTTGACAAAATCTTTATGAAATTTAACTTCCTCATCTGATATTTTCAATATTTTTTTATTATAATTATTATTTTTAACAAAACTTTTTTCAGTATTATTAGATGATAAATTAAATTTTGGTTCTTTAACATCTAATAAATTAATATAAACTTCTCTTAAAAGTTCACAATCTAAAAGAGCATTATGTTTTGTTCTTTTGGAGAGATCAATGTTGAATTTTCTACATAATGCATCAAGTGAATTAGATGTTCCTGGATATTTATTTCTAGCTATCTCGAGTGAGTCAATAACAAATTTTTTATCAATTAACTCTTTATTATTTATTGAATTTAACTCACCGTTTAAAAAACCTAAATCAAATGAAGCGTTATGTATAATTATTTTTTTTCCTCTTATAAATTCTAAAAATTCATCAGCTATCTGATCAAATGTCTCTTTATCACTAAGAAACTCTGTTGAAATCCCGTGAACTTTAAAAGCTTCATCAGGAACATTTCTCTTAGGATTTATTAGTTTATGAAATATTTTACCTGTTGCTATGAGCTCACTTGTTTCTATACAAGCAATCTCAATAATTTTATGGCCTTCTTTATATGATAAGCCCGTAGTTTCGGTATCTAAAAATATTTCATTCATATTTTTCCAATATATCTAAAAGGTGATTTTTTAAAATCTTTTTATTATTTTCATTAACAATTATATGATCAGAATATTTAATTTTTTTGGCATCACTAAGTTGTTTATTGTTGAGTATTGTAAAAAGTTTTTTGCTACCGCCTTTTTCTTTAAATCTTTTAAGTCTTACGCTCCTCTTAGCTTTAACAAAAATGATTATATCAAAAAATTTCATTAATTTATTTTCAATTAGAAGAGGTATTTCGAGAAATATAAATTTTTTTTTTTTTATTTCTTTTAATAAATTTTTTTATTTCATTTCTTACAACAGGGTGAATGATCTTTTCTATTATTTTTAAATTTTTTTGATTTTCAAGAATTTTTTGTATTATTACTTTTTTTATATTTTTAGAATTCTTGATATTAAATTTTTTTGAAATATCTTTTTTAAAGATATTTTTTGAATATAATTTTTTTACAATTAAATCAGCACAAAAGAATGGTCCTTTACCAGCTGATAAGATTTTACTTACAGTTGTTTTCCCAGATGATATTGAACCAGTTATTCCTACTTTTTTCATTTGAGTTTAGATACTAATAATTCTATTAATTTCTGATCTATTTCAGGGTTTACTTTATTCCAAAGATAAAAAGCCTTCTGGCCTTGATATATAAACATTTCTAACCCATTAAATACTTGCACTTCTCTTTCTTTTAAATATTTAAGTATCTTAGTTTCAAGTGGATTATAAATTGTATCAATAAAAATTAAGTTTTTCTTAATACCATCAAAATTGAAATCGAAATCTTTACCACCTTTTAAACCCAGGCTTGTTGCGTTAATAATAATTTCAAAATTTTTAATCTCCTCTTTTAAATTTTTCCAATCTAGTATTTTTATTCCTTTAAATCTTTTCTTTAAAAAAAGACACTTTTCTCTAGTTCTATTAATAATTGAAATATCTTTTACTCCAGACTTTTGTAATGATAATATCACAGATGGAGAAACACCACCTGCGCCTATAACTAGAGCTTTTTTTTTAGAGGCATTGTCTATTTTTTTTAGATAAGCTGCTTGTAATCCATAAACATCTGTATTTTCTCCTACCAGAGTTTCTTCATCATTGACATATAAGGTATTTACAGAACTTGTTGTTTCTGCATCATTAATTAATGTATCCAGGTAAGGGACAATTTTTTGTTTATATGGCAAGGTAATATTTAAACCATTTAACTCTCCTCCTCTAATCTTCTTAACTATTCCACCTAAATTACTTTCAGCCATTTCAATGATAGAATAACTTGCATCGATTTTATATTTTTTAAACCAATAATTATGAAGAACAGGTGATAGAGAATGCTTAATAGGGTTGCCGATTATGCCGAATTTTTTTGTCATTTTTTATATTGATTAATATAGTTTGCTAAATCTTTTATAGGTAAACCCATTATCGAATTATGATCACCTTTAATATATTCAAAAAGCTTTAATCCGTCTGCCTCAACTTGATAAACACCGTAAGATAATAGAGTTTCTGTATTTATCTTTTCTAAATAACTTAGTAATTCATCCTCAGAAAAGTTTTTCATTTTCAATTCTGATGACTCGGAATAGTTCCATATCATGGCTCCATTTTTTGATATACAAACAGAGCTTATCAAATAATGTTTCGAGTTATTAAGCTTTTTTAATATCTTTAAGGCTTCTTTCCTAGATTTTGGTTTATTTATTAACTCATTATTTAGAGAAATAACGCTATCAGCACCCAATACTAACTTGTCAGGGTTTTTGTTGCTTACCTTAACTGATTTTATTTCTGCTAAATTCTTAGAAATTAATAAAGGATCAGCCCCTTCGTCTAGGAGAGAGTTTTTTATCTCATCTTCATCAACGTTTGAAACAATTACATCACATTCTATATTATGATTGTCCAATATTTTTTTTCTTACGCCACTTTTTGAAGCTAAAATAATTTTCATTTATGTTTTTTTATTTCTATAATTTTTAAAATTGATGCAGCGGTTTCTTCAACTGATTTTCTAGTTACATCAATAATTGGCCAATTATTTTTTTTAAATAAAGTCTTAGAATCATTTACCTCTTTTTTAATATGGTCCAAATCAGTATATTCTTTTAATTTATGGTCTTTCATTATTGCCACTCTATTTCTCCTAATGTCAGCTAGCCTATCTGGATCGGCAACAAGGCCGATAATACATGCTGTTTTATTTGTAATTAGGTCTGCTGGAACCTTTTGATCTAAAACCAAAGGAATGTTTATAGTCTTATAACCTCTGTTGGCGAGATAAATTGAAGTTGGGGTCTTGCTTGTCCTGCTTACACCTAATAAAATAACATCAGCATTATTTAAATCATCAACTTTTCTGCCATCATCGTGCGACATGGTAAACTGAATAGCTTCAATTCTTTTATAATAATCATCGTCAAGAACATGCTGTGCGCTAGGTTTGTGTATAGCTTTTTGATTAAGAAGTTTAGAAAAGCTTAATATTAAATTTCCAAGAATGCCAAAACAAGGTACTTTATTTTCTTCGCTTTGGTTAGAAATATACTTTGCAAGTTTAGTTTCAACGATTGTATATAAAATTATTGAATTATCTAGTTTAATACATTCTTTAATTATTTTGTCTATCTGTTGCTCCGTACGAATAAAAGCAAACTCTTTTTTTTCATATTCAAAATTCGCAAACTGAGATTTTAAGGACAGAAATATTCTATCGAGGGTTTCACCTGTTGAGTCAGACACAAGATATACATTGTATTTTTCGTTCATATAATTGTTGATAATTATTTAATAAGTAAAGTTTCTACACCTTTTGTTAAAATTGCTTTAAAAAAATTAACACTAGTTAACAGTATATAAACATTTAGTTAGATGTTCATAATGTTGTTTTACTAATGTTTATAAGATTAATAAAGCCAACAAATTAAAGATTTTTAATAAAACTTATTAAATTATATCTGTATAAATCATGTATAAAAAGTTATATGTGCATTTAACAACCCCTAATATAAAAACAATACTTTTAAAAAACTTTTATTTAATATGAGTAATCTTGGAAAAATTTTAATAAACAAAAAATCTTGCAAGTCAATCTGGTTTATGAGACAAGCTGGACGTTACCTGCCTGAATTTAGAAAAATAAGATCCTTAAATAAAGATTTCATAAAGCTTTGCTTAAATAGTGAGTTAAGCTCGGAAATTACACTTCAACCTATTAAAAGATTTAACTTAGACTCTGCTATAATATTTTCTGATATACTTATGGTTCCTTATGCTTTGGGTCAAAATATAACATTTGTTAAAGATCAAGGTCCAAAACTAAATAAGTTTAACTTTGAAATCTTTTTGGATAATAACGAAAAAACTTTCACAAAAAAACTTAATCCAGTTTACAAAGCTATAGAACTAACAAGAAAAAAATTAGATAAAAAAAAATCACTCATATCTTTTATAGGCGCCCCTTGGACATTAATTATTTATATGCTTAATCTTAAAGAAAGCAAAAAAAATTTTAACAAAGCTAAATTTTCAAACAACAAACACGATTTAGATAAAATTTTAAATACTCTAGTAAAGTATTTATCCATCCATATTGATAATCAAATAAGTTCTGGAGCCGATGTCGTGCAAATATTCGATTCATGGGCAGGCTTAATACCCGAAAAAAATATCAAGGAGTTTTGTTATATTCCTAATGCAAAAATAGTAGAATTTTGTAAAGAAAAAAAAATACCAAATATTTGTTTCCCAAAAGGAATAAAGGAAAAATTTAAAGAGTTTAATAGAATAGTTAAACCAGACGGTATAAATATTGATATTGAAATAAACCCATCTTGGGCTAAAAAAAATTTAAATGATGTGGTTATTCAAGGAGGAATGGACCCAATGGCGTTATTAAAAACTGAAAAACAAATGTTAGAAATAGCGACGAAATACACCGAGACCTTCCACGACATTCCATACGTATTTAATTTGGGGCACGGTTTACTTCCCGAGACGGACCCTGATAAAGTACATAGTTTAATTAATTTTTATAGGAATTATTAATGGATCAAAATCATCCCGATGTGAAATTTGGTAAAACAGGAATTTTATTAGTTAACTTAGGAACCCCAGATTCGACAAGCTGGTGGGACATTAGAAAATACTTACGAGAATTTCTTTCAGATAGAAGAGTAATAGAAGTGAACCCAATTATTTGGCAGATAATTTTAAACTTATTTATCTTAACTTTTAGACCTTCAAAAACAGCTCATGCATATAAAAAAATATGGAGAAAGGAAAGCAACGAATCTCCTTTATTATATTTCACAAGGAGTCAAGCTATCAAACTTAATAAAAAAGTTGGGAATGATAAAGTAATTGTTGATTTTGCAATGCGGTACGGGAACCCAAGCATTGTATCTAGATTAAACATTTTAAAAAACAAAGGTTGTGAGAACATTATTATTTTACCGTTGTACCCACAATATGCTGCTGCGACTACAGCAACGGTGTGTGATGAGGTCTATAAATCTCTTATGAAGATGAGATGGCAACCCAGCCTCCAGATAATACCGCACTATGAAAGCGAACCTTTGTACGTAGATGCCTTAATTAATAGTATTAAGAAAAAAATTGATGAAATAAGTTGGAAACCAGATTTAATCATATCTTCTTATCATGGTATCCCAAAATCATACTTTGATAAAGGAGATCCATATCATTGCTATTGCCATAAAACTACAAGACTGATGAAAGAAAAATTCAGCGATGTTGAAATACAAACTACTTTTCAATCAAGATTTGGACCTCAAGAATGGCTCACACCCTATACAGATAAAACCTTAGAAAAATTACCATCTAATGGAATTAAAAATTTATTAGTGATTTGTCCCGGTTTTGCTTCGGATTGTGTTGAAACGCTTGAAGAAATAAACATTCAAGGAAGAGAAAGCTTTATAAGCAATGGAGGAAAAAATTTTGATTTAATTCCTTGTTTAAATGATAATTTAGATCACATTGAATTATTTAATAAATTAGTCAAAAAATATCTATAAAATGAATTTATACTTATTATTTAAATCATTACATTTAATAGCAGTTATTTCTTGGATGGCTGGTCTATTATATTTACCAAGAATATTCGTCTATCATTCTGAAGCAGAAAATGACTCACAAAAAGCGATTTTTAAAATAATGGAAAGAAAATTGTATAACTATATAATGATGCCGGCCATGCTACTTTCTTGGCTTTTTGGAGTCTTATTAATTCACAGTCTCGGTTTTTCAGTTTTTTCAGAACTTTGGATGCAAATAAAAACCTTAGGGGTTATAATTTTGACTTTTTATCATTTTTCTTTAGGTAAATATTTGAATGATTTTGCTATAGATAATAACCTCAAATCATCTAAATTTTTCCGGATTTACAACGAAATACCGACAATTATACTAATAGTAGTAATATTTGCAGTAGTATTTAAACCCTTTTAATTAAGGGTTGAATTTTTTTAAAAAAGTCCTATATTTTAATTACATTCCTTAAATCAATATCAATTTCATGAATTTACAAGAATTAAAGCAAAAAAACCCTGCAGAGCTTATTAGTGAGGCTGAAAAATTGGGAATAGAAAATCCAAGCACTTTAAGAAAACAGGAAATACTATTTGCAATTTTAAAAAAGCTAGCCGAAAAGAACGAGCAGATAACTGCTACTGGTGTTTTGGAAGTTTTGCAAGACGGATTTGGTTTTTTAAGAGCAATAGAGTCAAACTATCTTCCTGGACCAGACGACATTTATGTAAGTCCAAGTCAGATAAGAAGATTTGGTTTGAGGACCGGCGACTCAGTTGAAGGCGAAATAAGAGGTCCTAAAGATGCAGAGAGATATTTTGCTCTTCTTAAAGTAAATAAAATTAACTTTGATGATCCTGATAAGGGAAAAAATAAAATTGCATTTGATAATTTGACTCCACTTTATCCCAATGAGAGAATTAAGCTAGAAGTTGAAACTACCAAAATAGAAAAAAAACCCGACAACACTGCAAGGTTGATTGATCTTGTTAGCCCTATTGGAAAGGGGCAGAGATCTTTAATTGTTTCACCTCCAAGAGCAGGTAAGACCATTATTCTTCAAAACATTGCACAATCTATAACAGCTAATCATCCCGAATGTTATCTAATGGTGTTACTTATCGACGAGAGACCAGAAGAAGTTACAGACATGCAAAGATCCGTTAAAGGTGAAGTTGTTGCTTCTACGTTTGATGAACCAGCATCTCGTCACGTAGCTGTTGCAGAAATGGTTATTGAAAAAGCTAAAAGATTAGTTGAACATAAAAAAGATGTAGTGATATTGCTTGACTCAATTACAAGACTTGGCAGAGCATATAATGCTGTGATACCGAGTTCTGGAAAAGTCTTAACAGGAGGCGTGGATGCAAATGCTTTACAAAGACCAAAGAGATTTTTTGGAGCCGCAAGAAATGTCGAAGAAGGTGGATCCCTAACAATTATTTCGACGGCTTTAATAGACACTGGTAGTAGAATGGACGAAGTTATATTTGAAGAATTCAAAGGTACTGGTAACTCAGAACTAATATTAGATAGAAAAGTAGCTGATAAAAGAATTTATCCTGCATTGGATATTACGAGATCAGGTACGAGAAGAGAAGAATTGTTGTTTGCAAAAGATGAACTTTCTAAAATGAATGTTTTAAGAAGAATCATAAGTCCTATGGGCACAATGGATGGAATCGAATTTTTAATCTCAAAATTAAAAAATACGAAAAATAATTCGGATTTTTTTGATTCTATGAACAAATCTGCTAATTAAATTTATTGAATAGTCTGGTTGTTAAAACTAGTATCATGCAAGTAAAAACTAATTATACTTTCTAAAGTCTTTACTTTTTCCGTGATTGTTATTGCTTCTAAAAGTTTTTGTTTTTCTTCATTAGTTATAGGTGAAATCATCGAAAGAGTATTTATTTTCTGAGTACCGTCTAATTTTTCAAATTCTCTCCAATTTAACAATAAACCATTTTTTTTGAAAAATATTTTTGCTTTATGCATTAAATTTGAAATATTTTGATCTTCATTAGAACTTTTTAAATCTAATTCAAAATTTTTATAATCAACCTTAAATTCTCTATATAACTTTTTATTTTTTATTTCTTCCAATATTTTAAATCTAGTTATGCCAGTAAGATTTATTAAAACCCTACCATCCTTACTTTTCTGATAATCACTAATTTTTCCCAGACAACCAATCTTATAAACTTCATTATCAGCTCTTTGAGATTGAACCATGCCCATTAGTTTATCTTTATTATAAGTATCATTAACTAAGTCTAAATATCTTTGTTCAAAAATATTTAATGGAAGATTTGTTTTAGGAAAATATATGACGCCGCTGAGGGGGAATATTGGAATTATGTTTGGAAAATTTTTCATTTCTTATTCATAAAGCTTTTCTTAATACTAATCAAATTTTTAGGTCTGACTAGATTTTTCATTGATCCTTCCATAATCTTAACTTCTAGAAAGCTAGGTCCTTTAACTTTTATAAATTTATTTGTTATTTTTCTAATCTCAGAATTTTTTGTAATTTTGAAATAATTTTTATATCCTAAGCTTTTAGTTAAATTTTTAAAGTTAATACCATCTGCAGTGGTGATTTGTCCTCCCACTGACTCATGGGAATTATTATTTAAAAGGATATGTTTAAATTTAGAATTACCATTAAATGCTATTGTCCTTAATGAACCAAGATGCATGAGTATGGACCCATCACCGTCTAGACAAAAAACTTTTCTATTAGATTTTAAAGAATAACCGAGAGCTACAATCGATGAATGTCCCATTCCCCCAACCATATAAAAATCTTTACCTCTTTCTAAATTCTTCTCTTTTCTTACTTGCATAAGCTCCCTAGAAGTGTAACCAGTTGTTGAAATTATTTTAGAACTTGACGGTATGTACCTTAAAAACTCAGTAATAAATTCTTCCCTCCTAACTTTATTTTCTTTATTTTTCTTATGATTAAATTTAACTTTATTTTTTAAAGTTTCTTTTTCAACTAAACAAGCAACTATTTTGCTTGTACTACGGGATTTCTTGATCAGTTTCTCAAGTTTTCTTAAATCATTATTTTTCTTGAGCACACAAAATTCGATTTTAAGTAGTTTAAGTATCTTTTTTGTAATTTCCCCTTTAGCTAAATGCTGGGGCTCATCTTTTTTTCCAGGAGATCCTCGCCAACCTATAATTAGAAGTAATGGTATCGAATAAACTTTTTTGCTAGCTATTGATAGTAACGGGTTTATAGCATTACTTAGCCCTGAATTCTGAAGATAAACGCAAGCAATTTTTTTTGTTGATAAAAAATACCCTATGCCGAGACCAACTGCCGATCCTTCATTTGTAGCAATTATATGTCTCTTATTTGAAAAATTATCTAAAATATTTGATAAGTTTTTTAAAATGCTATCTGGCACTCCTGTGTAAAAATCTATCTTATTTTTCTTTAAAGTTTTAACAAGTTTTTCTACAAAAATCATTATTTGATTAAATTGATAACTTCATTTACCGAGCTAATCTTATTTTCTAGTTCAAAAGATCTTTTGTTTTTTAAGATACTTTTAGCTGCATCTTCCATCGCTGGGTACGAAGCTCTTAAAAGATGGTTTGCGTAAATTACTATCTGAAATCCATTTTTAATTAGCATTGACTCAGTTGTTTTTGAATAAGTTGAAGGAACAGAGACAAGTGGTTTAAAAAATTTAGATTTTTTAAAAATCTTTGCAAAAGAAAATATTTCTCTTGGGGTTTTTTCTTTACTATGAATTAAAATCAAATCAGCACCCGCTTTTGAATAAGCTTCTGCACGTTTCAAACCATCTTTTAATCCCTTTCCCAAAATAAAGCTCTCTATTCTTGCACCAATTAAAAAGTCTTGAGAATTTCTAGTTTTCTTAATTAAATCAATTTTTTTACTAAAATCCTTAATAGTATCTTGTTGAGCACCAGATTGATCCTTAAATAAAGAATTTTTCTTGAGACCAATTTTATCTTCAATCATAATTGCAGACACACCGAGTCTTTCTAAAGTTCTTATTGTAAATGAAAGATGTTCTAGTCTACCCCCATTATCTGCATCAAAAATCAATGGCTTAGTTGTTACATCAAATAAATCACCTATGCTATTAAATCTTGAAGAGAAATCTAATGCTTGATTATCAGGTTTGCCTTTAACGCTTGAATCCGTAAGGCTCGAAGACCACATCGCATCGAATTGTTCAGTTACCCGACCTCTAATAAATTTTGAGTTCTCAGCTATAAGTCCAGAGAGCGGACTATGTGCTTCCAAAACTCTAACAATTTTTTTGTTGTCTAATAGTCTTTTAAGTATAGAGACCCTGGAAGTTGGTGTTAAGTGATTAACTAAGTCTACTTTGATTGAGGAAGAAGAAATATTTTTACTATATGGAACTTCAATAAGCTTTCCTCCATTTTTTTTTAAAACTTTAATTACTTTTTCTCTCGTTTTTTTTTGTATTCCTTTTCTCCAGTCATCTCCATGAATAAAATAATTTGGTTTTAGTTTGTTTAATACATCAGTGTAATCCCACGTATCTTGCTTTATTATTTTTGAAACATTTTTGAGACTTTTGACTATTTTAATTCTCTCATTAAATCCTAAACTTGGTATATTTTTATATTCGGCTATCGCACTATCAGATAAAAGTCCTATTACAACTTTGCCATACTTTTTAGCTTTATTAATTATATTTAAATGCCCAGAATGCAAAATATCAACTGCTAAAGGAACGTAGATAATTTTATTTTTTTTCATTTTCAATTAATTTTTAGGTTCTTCTTTATTATGTACACTAATGTTTTATAATTTTGAATATCTTTATACATTCTAATTTCTATTCTTTACCCGCACTTCTCTTTTTTACTACTTCCTTAGCTCTAAGATCACATGCAAGCTCTAGAAAAAACCTAGATTTAAAAGCTATAGCCTTTGGTATCCATTTGCTTTCCTGGAGTGAGGGAGAGTAGGTTTTAGCTGCTTTAACTATCTCATCATCTTTCAATATTTCTTTAATTAAATTGCGCCTAATTTTTTTACCGTTCCCATCTTTTATTTTTCCAAGAACAAGAGAACGACTATAAGAAACAAGAAGAGTAATGATGTAAAATATTAAACCCTGATCTACAAGTTTATCAATTTTTTCATTTGATAATTTAAAATCAAGAAAACCATTCCTGATACTTTGAGCTACTAACTTAAAATAATTTACTTTAAATCCAAGGCTTATACTTTTTGAAACAGCAGAGGATACATTTGGATAAACATAATAAGAGTAAAGTTGTTTTCTTATATATTGGGCAGACTTAATTTTACCGAAAAGATCCCATCCAAATGTTTTATCTTCAAAATATCTTAATTCTTCAATAAATTTTATTTTATTTTTTTTTATAATTGAATTTTTTATCAATCTACCATTGCATCCGAATAAACCTAGGTGTCCCAAGGAAGGGTTATGAATTTCTTTTTGCATATTCTCTAAAAGATCATTTTTATTGAAAATTTTATTATCTTTATAGTTGTAAGTATATTCTCTCTGATTTCGATTGTTAACGATTCTCTTAAAGTCTGAAAAGATAAGATCAATATTATTTTCTTTAGCTAATGCATATAAAATTTTAAGAGAGTCTTTATCTATCTCGTCATCTACATCCATAAAAAAAACATACTCTCCTTCAGCTTTTTCAAGTCCTTTATTTCTCGCAACAGATTGGCCAGAATTTTTAATTAATTTGATTAATTTAAGATTTGATATTTTATAACTTTGAATTATCTCAAAACTATTATCAGTAGAAGCGTCATCAACCATAATTATTTCAAACTTTTCTTTAAAATTTTGCTTTAGCAAAACATCTAAGCAGTTTTTAATATAGGATTTAGCGTTATATACTGGAATGATTATACTTACAGCAATTTGATCAAACATTAAAAGTTTTAATTATAAGCTTTGAAAGGAATTCTCGAAGACATTGATGGCATTTGTTTTCCTGCTTTAATCAATCCTTTTCCAGAATATTCCAAAGCTTTTGATGGATCATGAGGACGTCCGCTACAAAAATCACAAGCTGGGAAAAAATGCTCCATTTTGACAAGCTTTCTTATTCTGCTTTTTAAATTTTTATCTTCTGACAACAAGTCAACATAATCTGCTTTATTATCAGGAATAGCTTTCAGGTTTGCAGCATTAGAAATAAAAGGGCAAGTATAAAGCTTTCCATTAATGATCGTATAAAGTCTTTTTGCGCAACATTCTTTAAATACCTGTTTCAATCTTGAAACATTTCTATTATGTTTTTTTATTATACTGCAATCGACCCAATTACCGGCAGGTTTTCTATAAAAACCTAAGTTAAACTTTTTTAAACTTTTAATTAAAGCATCTATATTTTTAGATAAATCATCATAATCTGTAATATAAAAATGAACTTTTCTTCCCTTTAAAATATCTAGTACTTCGTCTTTTGGGCAAATAGTACCATTAGTATAAATGTAAACTGTTCTATTAGGATCTTGATCTAAAATACCTTTTGTTATTTCTGCCCATTTCTTATTCATTAAAGGCTCTCCTCCAATAATCCTATATTCTGAAATATGATCAACATTCTTGCTCATAATGTCGATAGCTTTTAAAATTGCCGTGTCAGTGTTTTTTGCTCTTTCATAGTATTGCATCAAATTACAACAACTCTCACAATTCATTGAACATCGTTCGGTGATAACGACATCAACACTTCTTAGATAAGTTTTTGAGTCATCAAAGTACAATTCATTTAACTTTATAGAATGTTCAACTTTCCTACCCATGTAAGACTCTGAGGTTCTGTGCCTGTGTCTGCTTACGTCATAAGTTTTAAGAATTTTTAATGGAGAATAAATATTTTTATACCCCATTTCTATAAGTTGCTCTGCGCATTCATCTAATGCATGATGAGCAATAACGAAATTAGCATCCGGAAACCTTTTTGGTAAGTCTGGAGTATAAATTACTTCAAGATCACAATATTTCTTTTTAGATTTTCTTACCTCGTTGTCACAAAATGCTAAAACTTTCATACCGTTATCTTTAAATGAGTTAGCAATAGCTTCTGCTTCTTCCGTAAGAGAATAAATTATAAGTGGCAAATCAGATTTTTTTAATGAATTTATATCTATATTTTGAACTATCTTATCCATGTAAACTCTCTAATTAAGTTTCGACTTAATAATAGTCGAAGAAATTTTTTTAGTATAGGGTAAATCTATAACTTTACCCCCCCATTTTTTCATAGTTTTAATCAGATTTTGTCTATACTTCGATTGTACACCTTTTTTCCAGTCATCTCCATGAACAAAAAACTCACATTTAAATTTTTTAGCCAGTCTACAAAATTCTGATGGACCTTTGCTAGGAACAATTAGGCTTATAAGCTTAATATTTTTTGCAATTTTTAATCTATGCCTAAAATCTATAAAAGGCTTTTTTCCCTTATAACTTAAAATACCTTTATTTGTTACAAGAGCTAAAATAATATTACCCTTTTTTTTTGCTTTTTCTAAAATATTTATGTGACCGTGGTGCAAAAAGTCTAAGCACATAAAAACTAAAACATAAGGTCTTTTGATTTTTATTTTTCCAAGCATTTTTTAACTTAATTGTTCAATATTTGAACATACTACTTATAATAATCTAATTGTAAATACTTAAATTATATTATCATTTTGTACCTTGCTTAATTAATGAAAAGCTAATAATTTTAACGATTAAATATGCGGGCATAGCTCAGTGGTAGAGCGTCTCGTTGCCAACGACGTAGTCCTTGTCGCATTACACCTGATAAACCTATCTAATTTTTCCTTGTTGCTCGTTTCGACACATTCACGGCACAATTAATTTTTATTAACTTAACAATAAAACTAAAAAAGCTAAAAAAATTGCTACTTCCATAATTCCTCCAATTTAATTTGCAATACTTACTAATCTGACATTCAATTTTTCTATTTTTTTCAAACAACCAACTCTCAGATTCGAATCTTTTTCCAATTCACACATTTCTTTGAATACTTTAATTGATTTTTCAACAAATTGAAAATAAGAGTTTCTACTTACATCCCCTTTTTTCCAAACTATTCTAAAAAAATTTTCTACAGGAGCACTGTTAATTAATTTAGGGTAGAGGTAACACTCTCTCCATTGTTCTTCAGTTACATTATTAGTATCTTTAGCACATGAATGGTTATCTGCGTGTTCAATAATCGCATCAGAGAGATTATCTACTATATCAGAATTGTTAGTTTTAGAGCTTTCTGCTCTAGGTTCGCACTCATATTCCACTGTCATCTTATCACTTGCAATATTATAAGCTCCATAATCTCTTACCGTCTGTCTATAAGCATCTCTGCTGTATTGATCACACCAGTAATCCGCTGCATTATCTGTTTCTGTAATCCACATCTTGTAATGTTTTTTTTTACCGCTGTACAAAAAAGTAAATTTAATTCCAGTTTTATTTCCATAATTTATTTTAACAGCATCTCTTCTTCCAAAACCATCGTGTTCTTTGCTAAAGAACTGTGATAACTCACCCATGTGACCAGCAAAAGAGTTATTATGCAATAACAGACTTATGATGATTATCCATAAAATATTTTTCATTTAAATAATTCTAGCATATCCTTTAATTTCTCGACACACTCACGACACAGTTGGGCTGGGATTTTGCAAAAAAAGCGACTTGCTAAATTTCAAAAAAGCTAATACTTTCAGTGTTAACAGAAGAAGCGGGCATAGCTCAGTGGTAGAGCGTCTCGTTGCCAACGAGAAGGTCGAGGGTTCGAATCCCTTTGCCCGCTCCAAATGTTTTATTAAGAAGATTTAT
>MDSV01111062.1_pt1 | contig 18638 bp, 16 predicted proteins | sample 810851 | NCBI WGS metagenome assembly MDSV01 (sample SAMN05326640, study PRJNA326480) | marine metagenome | isolation source: seawater | place: Atlantic Ocean: North East | collected 2012 | reverse complement strand
TAGATCACACCAACATAGCAACACAAACTTATTTTAGGAGTACGCAATGGCCGAAGATAAAAATCATGACTGGGAATTTGGAATTAAAGAAGAGGGTCATACTGCAGACCAAAACATAGACGGAAACGTCATATTAGGAGAAGGTAACTTCAAATATGAGGTAACAGGGTTAAATTGGGGTAATCTACCTGACGGTTGGGTTTATAAAGAGGCGACAGCTGTAGATGTAGATTCTAAAGATAGAGTTTATGTATTTAACCGTGGGACTAGCCCAATGATAGTTTTTAACTCAGACGGAGAAATTGTTGACACTTGGGGAGAAGGTGTATTCTCAAATCCTCATGGTATTACTGTTGGACCAGATGATGAAATTTTTTGTGTTGATAATGGTGATAGTACAGTTAGAAAATTCACATCTGATGGCAAATTATTATTTACATTAGGGACACCGGGTGAGCATGCCCCTAAAATGAGTGGATTACCATTCAATCGCCCTACTAGAGTTGGGGTAGATAAACGAACTGGAGAGTTTTACGTTGCAGACGGATACTCAAATGCAGTAGTTCACAAATATTCCCCTGATGGAAAATTACTTTTTACTTGGGGTGAATCAGGAACTAATCCTAATCAATTTAATATTGTGCATGATGTGGTAGTAGATGATGAAGGCTGGGTTTATATTGCTGATAGAGAAAATCATAGAATTCAAGTGTTTGATTCAAATGGAAAATTTGAAACTCAATGGAACAATATGTCTAGAGCTGCCTCATTAACACTTAGCGCTACAACTGGAGAGCAATTAATGTTCGTTGGAGAATACTTTTGTGGAATTGGCTCTAACGACACTGGCACAGATTTAGGCCCTAGAGTTTCGGTATTAAATTTAAAAGGTGAGGTTCTTGCCCGTGTAGGACGTGATAGTTACGGAGAGCAAAAAGGAAGATTTTTCTCACCTCACGGAATTGCTGTTGATTCACAAGGTGATATATATGTAGCAGAGGTAGCATACAGTGATTATGGTAGCAAAATGGACCCCCCTAGAGAATTGCGATCTATGCAAAAACTTGTAAAAATCTAATTGTGTACCGTGTAGAGGTCTCACCCTCCTCCAATTGCTTTTACGATCTCTACACGATCCCCATCAGAAAGAATTTTCAAAACATAATCATCTTTTTGAATGATTTCTTGATTTAAAGCTACGGCAAAAGCTTTTTGATTCATTAAACCGTTAGAATCGAGATACTCAAATAATGATATACCTGAAACTATTTCAATTTTTTTACCGTTCACAAAAATATTCATTAGATCCATATTAGCCTCTGAAATTTTCATCCATAATAGATTTTAGTCTTTGTGTAGCATTAACTGGATTTTTATCTTCCAATATAGACCCGATAACAGCTACCCCATTTGCTCCAGCATTCATGACTTCTTTAACATTGGATTGATTAATGCCCCCAATCCCAATTACCGGAATATCTAATTCATTTTTAATTTGTTCGATTAATACTGTTCCTGAAAGTGGTCCACCAGGATGAGATTTAGATTGAAACATAGTGCCTGCAATTAAATAGTCAACATTATTTGAATAAGCAATTCTCGCAGATTCAATAGAGTGAACAGACTGTCCTACAATAAATTTCGAGTCAATGAAATCATCAAGTTTTTCAGTTGATTCGGATAAGTGAATTCCATCTACATAGAGAAATTGATTAACTTTGATATTCGAATTTACAATCAATAGAGAATCATTTTTAACAACATGAATTTTTTTTATGTAATCTAATAAAGATTCATGTTCCATAGATTTTTCACGCACTTGAATCATATTAACACCACAAGAAGTTACAGACTCAATAATTTCTAAAGTACAATCAATTTCAGATCGGACCTGATTGGTAACTAGGCATAAAATCGGACTATCAAAAATCATGATTTCTCAGAAACATTGGCACCAGGGCTACTAGAAATAGCTTGATTTTTCAATGGGATTCTTCCGGCTATAAAAGCTTTACGTCCAGCATCAACACCTTGCTTAAATGCCTGTCCCATTAATATTGGATCTTCAGCTTGGGCGATAGCAGTATTAACTAATACAGCATCAGCCCCAGCTTCTAATGCTTGAGACGCATGAGATGGAACAGCTAATCCAGCATCTACAACAACTGGAACATTAGAGTTTTCAATAATTATTTGAATTTCCTCCATTGTGATGATCCCTTGACCAGTACCGATTCCTGAACCTAATGGCATGACTGTTGAACAACCAATATCCTCTAGTCTTTTTGCTAATACAGGATCTGCACTAATGTAAGGGAGGACTTTAAACCCAAGATTCACTAAAGTTTTTGCCGCATTATATGTACCAATAGGATCGGGCAATAAATGAGCTGGGTCAGGTATTACTTCTAACTTAACCCAGTCTGACCCAGTCACTTCTCTGGCTAATTTTGCCACGAATACAGCTTCGTCATCAGTCTTACAGCCCGCAGTATTAGGCAAAATAGTATATTTTTGCCAATCGAAATAATCTAATATAGATTTTTCATTTGGATTATCAAGATTAAGACGACCAATAGCTATAGTAATAATTTCAGTCCCCGAAGATTCAATGGAAGCAACCATTTCCTCCATAGTTCTGTGACGACCTGTTCCAATCATCAACCTTGATGAAAATTTTTTCCCTGCAATTTCCAAATAATCTGACATAATAAATCCTCAAATTTGTTAAAGTAGGGTAGTAGATCCCTACGCTGGCATTATCCAGTTCAGGTTTTGGGTCGGTACATTTACCCTCTCAGCTCTAGCTCCCCATGAGTGAAATATATTTAATACCGACATTAAAGTCAATCTAAAAAAAGAAACAGGAATAAATTCATGAATAGACATTTCACTGCTACAGGATATGTCGTTATCAATAATTCTATATTGTTGCATTTTCATCCAAAGGTAAAAATGTGGCTTCCTCCAGGAGGACATATAGAAAAAAATGAAGACCCTAATCAAGCTGTTATCAGAGAGATATATGAAGAAACTTCTATAGAAACAGAAATAGTTTCAGACTATATTAGTTTAGGATTTGATTACCCTAAACCTATCATTCCCCCTGAACACATTTTAATTGAAGATATAAATGATCCTGTTCAAGGTTTTCACCAACATATCGATTTGATTTATTACTGTAAACCTACCAAAATACCTGACAAATTACCTGAAGAATGGATAGTAATAGACCAATCGCAACTACTCAATTATTCTCTAAATGATATTGCCATTACTAAAGACGTTAGAAAAATAGGTGTATGTGCAATAGAAAAAATTACTAAACTTTGATTTTTCAGGTATGATTCGGATGCAAAAAAATTTATAGGTATATTAAGAGGTATAAATATGTCTACACACAATATCGCAGTAATAAGAGGTGATGGGATAGGAATTGAAGTTGTAGAAGAAGGATTAAAAGTCTTAACTGCTGTTTCTGCTAATTATGACTTTGACTTCAAATTCACTGAACTACCTTGGAGTTCAGATTATTACAAACAACACGGCGAAATGATGCCCAGTGACGGATTAGATACTCTAAAACAATTTGATTCTATATTTCTTGGCGCGGTAGGTCACCCAGATATCCAAGATCATATTACACTTAACGGATTGTTGTTACCTATAAGGCGAGGGTTTGATCAATATGTTTGCGAAAGACCTAGCACATTATTCCCTGGCATTACTTCTCCATTAGCTAACAAAAACCCTTATGACATTGATATGGTTGTGATTAGAGAAAATACCGAAGGAGAATACGCAAATGTTGGAGGATTTCAATATTTAGATTTCCCAGAAGAAATCGGAATACAAACTGGTGTATTCACTAAAAAAGGGTGCGAAAGAGTAATCAGATACGCCTTCCAATTAGCTGAAAAAAGAAATAAAAAGAACCACGTTACATCAATAACTAAATCAAATGCTCAAGGATACGGAATGATAGTGTGGGATAGAGCCTTTGAAAACGTCTCTACAGAATTTCCACACATTTCGACTTCATCTTTGCTAATTGATGCTGCTGCTATGGACTTCATCAGAAAACCAGAAATATTTGATGTTGTGGTTGGTAGTAATCTTTTTGGCGATATTTTGACAGATATAGGGGCAATAATTAGTGGAAGTATGGGATTGGCATCGAGCGCAAACCTTGATCCTCAAAAACGATATCCTTCAATGTTTGAACCTGTCCACGGAAGTGCTCCTGATATTATGGGACAAGGTATCGCTAACCCAATGGCTCAGATTCTTACAGGAGCTATGATGCTAAGACACCTTGGAAATGACGATGCAGCATTAGATATTGAGAACGCTGTAACTAAATTACTTGAATCTAAAGATATGTTAACTCCTGATCTGGGTGGAAATGCTTCTACTCAACAAGTAGGATCAGCTGTTGTAAACGCTCTAGGTAAGTAATTATATTTCTAGGAATTATTAATGCCCGCGTCAAATACTATAGAACCCAGATTTCCATTCAATGAAATAGAACCAAAATGGCAGTCACAATGGGTCAAATCGAAAATTTACAAAACTGATCATTCTGACACAAGACCTAAATGGTATGAGCTCACAATGTATCCGTATCCATCAGGTGACTTACATGTAGGACACTGGTACGCCATGACGGGTGCAGACATTCATGCACGATATAAAAAAATGCAAGGATTTAATGTATTACATCCAATGGGATTCGACGCATTTGGTTTACCTGCTGAAAACGCTGCAATCGAGCGAGGAATACATCCTCACAAGTGGACTCTAGATAACATTGAAAGAATGAGAAACCAACTGAAATCACTCGGCCCAATGTATGACTGGGATAGAGAGATCATTACTTGTCTTCCTGAATATTACAAATGGAATCAATGGTTCTTCCTACAATTTTATAAAAACGGATTAGCTTACCGAGATTTTGCGCCAGTCAATTGGTGTTCATCTTGTAATACAGTTCTAGCAAATGAACAGGTTGTCGATGGAGAGTGTGAAAGATGTACTGCATTGGTTTCTCAAAGAGATATGAATCAATGGTTTTTCAAAATCACTAAGTACGCAGAAGAATTATTAGATCAATCTAAAATTGAATGGCCCGAACGTGTCAATACAATGCAAACAAATTGGATCGGAAAAAGTGAAGGTGTAGAATACCAATTCGACATCAGTGAATACGATTTAGATACAGATATTCTCACTACATTCACAACTAGAATTGATACAGTGTATGGAGTGACATTTGTCGTCATTGCTCCAGAACATCCATTAGTAACCTCATTAACATCAAAAAGTCAAAAAGAATCAGTAAAAAATTATATAGACCAAGCTAGAAAAGCATCTGATATTGAACGATTATCTACAGATAGAGAAAAAACAGGTGTATTTTTAGGGACATATTGTATTAATCGTCTTACAGGAGACAAAGTGCCAATATTAATAGGGGACTACGTTCTCAATTCTTATGGAACTGGAATAGTGATGGGAGTACCCGCCCATGATCAAAGAGACTTCGAATTTGCAAAAAAATACGACCTACCTATTAAAGTTGTAGTAGCTCCACAAAACTGGGATGGGGAAATATTAACCGAAGCATATACAGGCTCTGGGATTCAAGTTAATTCTGACAAATTCAATGGTTTAGAAAACACAGTAGGGAAAATTGAAATTGCATCACATATAGAACAAAATGCATTGGGAAAACGTACTATCAATTATCGTATGAGAGACTGGTTAATTTCTCGTCAAAGATACTGGGGAACTCCAATCCCAATACTTTACTGCAGTCATTGTGGCACTCAAGAAAACCCCAAAATTGTTCCTGTACCGGAAAGTCAACTACCAGTATTACTACCCGACGATGCTGAATTTCTACCAACAGGTGAATCACCGTTAAAGCTGAACCAAGATTTCATCAATACCGATTGTCCTGATTGCGGAAAATCTGCTATCAGAGAAACAGACACTATGGATACTTTTGTAGATTCTTCTTGGTATTTTCTACGATTTCCAAGTCCTAATTTTCAAGATGGACCATTTCAAAAAGAATATTCAGCACAATGGAATCCTGTTCACCAATACACAGGTGGTGTTGAACACGCAGTAATGCATTTGTTGTACTCAAGGTTTTTCGTTAAAGCCACTAGAGATTTAGGATTAATCAATTTTGATGAACCATTTTTAAGATTGTTCAATCAAGGAACAATTATTTATCAAGGTGCAAAAATGAGTAAATCTCGAGGCAATGTTATTGCTCCTGATGATTATGTTTCTATAGTAGGTGCCGACACAGTCAGAACATATTTGATGTTTATAGGACCATGGGAGCAAGGAGGTGAATGGAATGATTCAGGAATTAACGGAGCTACAAGATGGCTAAACCGGGTTTGGGATATTTCAGAATTACCTCTAGAGTGTAATTCTGAAATATCGGATATAGAAATTGAAAAAAAATTGATCAGGTTACTTCATAAAACTATTCAAAAAGTTGGAGAAGATATAGATAATTTCAAATACAACACTGCTATTTCAGGTTTAATGGAATTTACTAATGCTCTCTCAGAATCTAACATTAGAAGCAAGGTATCTTCAATTGTTTGGAAAAACCTTACCAATAATCTGTATTTAATGATGTCCCCAATAGTTCCTCACCTTTCTGAAGAATTATGGATTAAAAATCAAAATCAATTTAGTGTTCATAACCAATCATGGCCTAAATTTGATCAAACTCTCGCAAAAGATGACGAAATCACTTTAATAATTCAAATTAACGGAAAAGTTCGAGACAAAATCATTGTACCTGCCCAAATCCAAGAAGAAGAAGCGAAAAAAACAGCATTGAATAGCGAGAAAATCAAATCACACATTACTGATCAAACAATTAGAAAAATCATTTTTGTTCCAGGTAAACTAATTAATATTGTAGCTAATTAATAGGAGAATTAAATGCGAGCATCTATTGCTATATTAGGGGGAGACGGTATAGGTCCTGAAGTAGTGGCCGAATCCATCAAGATTTTAGACGCTATTTCTGCAAAATTTAACCATGATTTTGATTTAAAAAACGAACTAATTGGAGGTTGTGCTATAGACCAATTTGGTACAGCTTTACCAGATAAAACATTAGAGGCTTGCAATGATTCAGACGCAATTATTCTTGGTGCAGTAGGAGGCCCAAAGTGGGATGATCCTTCTGCAAAGACAAGACCTGAGGACGGTATTTTAGCTGTTAGAAAATCTCTAGGATTGTTTGCTAATCTAAGGCCAGTCAAAGTTTATCCATCCCTCATCAATTCTAGTCCTATCAAGCCTGATTTACTTAAAGGGGTAGATATGATGGTCTTAAGAGAATTAACAGGAGGGTTATATTTTGGTAAACCAAAGAAACGCTGGAGTACTAGTAGAGGTCGGCGTGGAGTGGATACTTTAAAATATTCAGAAAATGAAATCGAAAGAATATTGAGAGTTGGCTTTGAATTAGCATTAAACAGAAGGAAAAAACTTACTTCTGTAGATAAGCAAAATGTATTGGAGTCTTCTCGCTTATGGAGAGAAATTGCGATTGAATTATCGTCAGAATATCCAGAGGTAGAACTAGAGCATATTTTAGTGGATAACGCAGCAATGCAACTTATCAGGAATCCGGCAAGTTTTGATGTAGTAGTTTCTGAAAATACATTTGGAGACATATTAACTGACGAAGCCTCTGTTTTGTCCGGTTCAATGGGGATGCTACCTTCAGCTAGCTTAGCCGCATTACCAGGCAAAAAGTCAAAAATCACAAAACTTAGCCTATATGAACCAATTCATGGCAGTGCCCCTGATATAGCAGGGAAGGGAATTGCCAATCCAATTGGATCAATACTTAGTACTGCAATGATGTTAAGACTATCATTTGGGCTTAATGAAGAAGCTGAAGCTATAGAAAAAGCGGTAGATTCGGCTCTCGCAGAAGGATACAGAACAGCAGACATAGCATCCGATGGAGGCTCCATAGTAAACACTACTAAAATGGGTGATGTGATTTCCGGTATTATTTAAAATTTATACCCAGACAAAACTCCATAATGACCTGCTAAATCTTTAAGTTGTTGCCAAGTTTTGTCTTCAACATTAATACCAGCAGTAACATTTTTTGTTTTTTTAATTTGTTCAATTTCTCCAGGATAATATACTTCAGAAAATCCTGTTGCAGTTTTTGAACTTTTTAAATACATAGCAAAATCACTAACTTCTTTCTTGAAATCTTCAACCTCTCTAAAGGCTTCTATATTAAATACTGCCAAAAAACATCCATCATTATGCCTACCGGATGGATCATGACCAAACCCAAGACCTGGCAAGATTCCTGAAAATATCTCAATCATAGAAGATAATCCATAACCTTTATGCCCTTCTTGACCTCCCAGCGGCAACATTACTCCCCCATCCTTTAAATCATTAGGACTAGTAGAGGGGTTACCATTTTTATCTAAAATCCAGCCTTCTGGAATTGATTCATTTCTTGCAGAAGCCAAAGAAATTTTACCTGCTGCTACTGCACTTGTAGCCATGTCTAAAAAAAATGGTCCATCTAAATTACTAGGCATAGCTATAGATAAAGGATTTGTACCTAATCTTTTTTCTCGACCACCAAAGGGTGCTACATTTTTCGCAGATCTACCAGAATCAGCAGTGATAATTCCAATCATATTTTCATTAGCTGCCATAATGGGATAATCTGCTAATCTTCCAATGTGACTTTGTCTATGAATTGTGCCTGCAGCAATGCTATGAGTCTTGGCTTTTTCTATTAATCTACTCATAGTTTTTTCAGCAACTACATAACCAAATCCCCAGTTTCCATCAACAACTGTAGTAGTAGCAGAATCTTTTAAAATTTCTATTTCTGCACCAGGGACTATATGACCTCTTTCCACACGATCAATGTAGGTAGGAATTTGGATTATTCCATGTGAATCATGTCCAACTAAATTTGCATCAATACAATGCCTAGAAATTATCTCTGACTCTTCATCAGAGGCTCCTACAGCTTTCAAAAGTTCTGAAGATATAGTTCGTAATTCTTTATGATCAATTATCGGCATAGTATTTCCTTTACGTATTAAATTGATAATATAGAGGGTATATTAAAATCATTGAAAGGTTCAAATAGTATGGATACTAGAGAAATACATATCTACGTGGGTGAGATAAAGGTCTCAGGTAAATTAAATGATTCACTTTGTGCTACTGCAATTTGGGATTCACTTCCAATTTCTACTAAATGTAATACTTGGGGAGATGAAATTTATTTCTCTATTGGACTAAATTTTCCAGAAGACTCAAATTCTACAGATGTAGTTGAATCAGGTACTTTGGCATTTTGGCCTCCCGGAAATGCATTTTGTATTTTTTATGGTCTAACTCCCGCTAGTAGTAATGATGATGAAATCAGGGCAGCAAGCCCAGTAAATATTATAGGGTCCATTTCAGAAGATGAAAAAGTTTTTCGCTCTATATCATCAGGTACAGAAATCACAGTTTCAAAGGCTGAGTAATGAGTTTTACGCAATATCTAAGGATACAAGCAAATGACTTATGGTCCAAAGAGCAATCTCACCCTTTTATTAAAGAAATTGGGTCTGGCAAATTACCCTTAGAAAAATTTCAGTATTTCATGAAACAAGATTATATTTTCCTCATTGAATATTGCAGAGTCATATCACTTTGTGTTGCAAAAACTGAAAAAATTTCTGATATGAATTTTTTCTCTTCATTACTACACGAAACACTTGATATCGAAATGGATCTTCACATCAGCTTTTGTAAAGATTTTGATATTTCGAAACAAGACCTAGAAAAAACTTTCCCTTCTAATGCTACAGAATCATATACAAATCATTTACTTAAAGTTGCGTACTCAAAATCAGCTCTCGACATAGCTGTGTCAATTCTTCCCTGCGCATGGGGATATTCAGAAATTGGACAAAAATTAAAATCCAATGGATTGCCACTTAACGCTCCCTTATACTCAAAATGGATTGAATTATATAGTTCAGTAGAATTTGAAGAATTGGCAATTCAAATCAAAAAATATATCGATTTAGAATCTCAAAACATTTCAGATCAATACAAAAAAAACCTAGAAAATATTTTTATTAGTAGTAGTAATCATGAATATAATTTTTGGGATTCTGCGTATAAATTATCCCCTTAACTCTTACCTGAAAAGATCGTTAGCTTCGTCTCTGAGTGTGTTAGAAATTTTCTCTGAATCACTTCTTTGGTATCTAGCACCTCTGATTAGTACTACTGGCACCATGTCAATTTTCCCAGTAACTAATTCTGAAGCAGCGGCTAATTCGTCAGCGATTGCGATTTTTGTTACTTTAAGAAGTTTTCCAACTGAATCAATTGAATTTGAATAATCTATAAAAGGATTTATTCCCGAAGATCCAATTGCGAAATTCATATGACCCTCTCGCCATGGTCTCCCAAAAGTATCTGAAATAATTATGGCTATATCATCAATTCCTGATTTATAAACTAATTCTTTCCTAATAATTTCTGCTGAAAAATCTGAGTCCTCAGGTAATAATGTCACGTGAGGATCACCAGGAACATTAGATGAATCAATTCCAGCATTTGCACAAATAAATCCATGATTTGTTTCAGTGATCAATATTCCTCTAAATTCATCAACTCTAATTATGTTTTTAGATTCATCTAATATTAATTGGACTAGCCTAGGGTCTTTAAAAGTTTTTTCAGCTAAGTCATTAGCCTGAGAGGAAGGTTTGATATCATTTAAATTCCTTGTCCTTGACTCAGATTTTGACACTATTTTTTGAGTAATCACGAACAAGTCATGATTCTGAATACCACCAAACTGACTCATGTTTTCACAAATCATTTCAGAAATACTGTCCCCTGAATCAAATTCTTTTGAAGAATATATTCCTGAAATCTCTAATCTATCTGACACAACTACCTCAATGATTAAATTACTTTACTCAATAGTAATGATATACTCCAAAATGTTCAAAATTTCATAGGGGTATGATTTGTTATATTTACGAAGCTTGTTATTTATACCGGGTAATCAACCTAAAATGCTTAGTAAGGCTGAAAATGTCTTTCCAGATGCTTTTATTCCTGATTTAGAAGATTCTGTAGCATGGGAAGACAAAGACGATGCCAGGAATGTAGTTCATAGCCACCTAGATATGCTTTCCCAAACTTCCAAGCTTATAATTCCAAGAGTCAACGCTTTAGAAACAGGACTATTGAAAAAAGACTTACAAGCAGTCATAAACAAAAATATTTTTGCTCTTGCAATTGGAAAAATTTATTCATCTAAAGATGTACAAGAAATTTCTAAATTGATTTCAGATGCTGAAAAAAAGCAAAACCTTGAGAATGGTTCAATAAAATTAATTTTGTGGATGGAAACTGCACAAGCAATTATTAATGCATACGAGATACTCACATCAAATAAGCGTATTGTTGGTTCTGCTTTTGGTGCAGAGGATTTCACAAATGACATGGGAATTCCTCGTACTGAAAACGAACAGGAAATTTTATTTGCAAGAAATCAACTTTCAATAGCATCTAAGGCAGCTAATGTTATAGCTTTAGACACCCCATTTTTTGCATTTAAAAACCCAGAATCTCTCAGAAATAATAGTCTATTTGCACGCTCTATCGGATTTAAGGGAAAATTTGCTATTCATCCAGCTCAAATCGATATAATTAACGAATGCTTCTCACCTTCTCAAAAAGAAATAGACCATGCAATAAAAGTAATAGAAATATTTGAAGAAGCAAAAAAACAGGGTAGGGGATCAACGTCTTTAGACGGATTAGTAATAGATGTTCCCGTAGTCAAAAGAGCCGAATCATTACTAAAAATATCTAAAGACATGGGAAAAATTTAAAATTACATTGAACGATTCTTCGGACAAAATAATTCTAAATAATATGAAATTCTTTGCTTATCATGGCGTGCATCCATATGAGAAAAAGAATGGACAAAACTTTATAGTAGATTTAGAACTCTATGCAGACCTATCTATTCCTAGCAAATCAGACAACTTGAATCAAACAATTGATTATTCCAAGGTTTACGAAACTGTAAAAAGAATAATAGAACAAGATTCCAAGAACTTACTTGAATCATTATGTGAAGATATTTCCAAAACATTATTAGAATCATTTAAAATCGATGCAGTTCGAATCAAAATCAAAAAACCTGATATCAAATTGTCAGGGAATGAAATCGGATATGCAGCTATTGAAATATTTCGAACTAAACTCTAGGAGATAAAAATGACAACAAACCTTCCAGCTACTTTAGGAGAACTCAAAAGTTCCGGATATATAAGTAAATCTATTAAGTCAGAAATCCGAACGAATTTAGTTAAAAAACTATCGCAAAATGAGAATGTTTTCCCAAATATCATAGGATTTCAAAACACAGTAATTCCACAAATCCAAAATGCAATCTTAGCTGGACAAGATATCATTTTACTAGGAGAACGTGGACAAGCTAAATCTAGAATTATTAGGAATTTACTAGATTTACTTGATGACAAAATACCTTGTGTTCAAGGATCAGAAATTAATGATGACCCTCTCAATCCAATTACTTCATTTGCTAAGGACTTGATCAAAGAGAAAGGAGATGAAACTCCAATCACATGGCTCGAAAAAGAAAAAAGATATTCAGAAAAACTAGCAACTCCTGATGTATCAGTATCAGATCTTATAGGTGAAATTGATCCAATCAAAATTGCAGAAGGAAGATATTTATCTGACGAATTAGCAATTCATTACGGAATGATACCCAGAGGAAATAGGGGTATTTTTTGTATTAATGAATTACCAGATTTAACTGAAAGAATACAAGTAAGCTTGTTTAATTTGATGCAAGAAAGAGACATTCAAATTAAAGGATTTCAAATTCGATTACCACTAGACATGTTAATAGTTGCTACAGCAAATCCAGAAGACTATACCAATAGAGGTAGAATTATTACACCTCTCAAAGACAGATACGGAGCACAGATTAAAACTCATTACCCTTCATCAATTGAAGAGGAATTGAACATTATTGAACAAGAATATAAAAAATTTGCCGATTCTGGAAACTCTGTTACAGTGCCTGATTTTATGCGAGAGATTATCGCTGAGATTACTCATCTTTCTCGAAAAAGCCCTGAAATAAATCAAGGATCCGGAGTTAGTCTACGTGTTTCAATAGCAAATTTTGAAACTCTAATCAGTCAAGCTTTTAGAAGAACCTTAATTACTAAATCCAATACATCTCCAAGGATCTGTGATCTTGAATTTTTAATCCCATCAACTATGGGAAAGGTAGAACTTGAAACAGTTGAAGAAGGTCAAGAGACTACAATAATTACCAATATAATCTCTAGAGCTGTTTTAAATGTTTTTAATTCAAAATTTAATCTAGAATTATTCGAAAGTTTATTAGATCAATTTCAAAATGGATTGTTGTTTGAAACTGGTCCAGAAATACCCGATTCTGCCTACATAATAGAAATAGAGAAAATCACTGGCTTATTAGAATTACTACTTAAAAGTAGCGGATCAAAAGAAAATGCTGAAATAGTTTCCTTGTTTGAATTTATTCTAGAAGGTTTATATTTAAGTAAAAAGTTAAATAAAAATAGTAACAAAGATTCTGAGACTTACTCTGTATAATAGATTCAGGATATATATATGACAGATTGGAAAACAATTTTCTCTAAACCCTACAACCCAAAATCTACTGAAACAAGAATTTACGAAAATTGGGAAAATACTGGATATTTTTCCCCTAAAATCGACAAATCCAAAGATCCTTTTGTAATGATAATGCCACCTCCAAATGTGACAGGTCAATTACATATGGGACATGCTTTAACAATAGCATTAGAAGATATGATTGTACGCTGGCATAGGATGAATGGAGAACCTACCTTATATCTTCCCGGTACAGATCATGCCGGTATTGCTACTCAAGTAGTGGTTGAACGTCTCTTAGCTTCAGAAGGTACAAATAGGTACGAATTAGGTAGAGAACAATTTGAACAACGCATTTGGGAGTGGGTTCATGAATACGGAGAAAGAATATACACACAAATCCGACGATTAGGAGCCTCTTGTGATTGGAGTAGAAAATCTTTCACCCTAGATGATGGTCCCAAAAAGGCAGTAAGAAAAACATTTGTTGACTTGTACAATAAAAATTTAATCTATAGAGGGGAACGAATTACAAACTGGTGTCCTCGATGTTCTACAGCTCTTTCAGACCTAGAAGTCAAATATAAAAATGTGGCAGGTCAAATCTCTAAAATCAAATATCCCTTATCAGATAATTCAACAGAATTGATAGTGGCTACTACACGTCCTGAAACGATGATGGGAGATACTGCTGTTGCTGTAAATCCTAATGATGATAGGTTTAGTCATTTAATTGGGAAACAAGTAATTTTGCCTCTAATGAATAAAACTATTCCAATAATAGGTGATTCGGCTGTAGAAATTGAATTTGGCACTGGCGCTCTCAAAGTTACTCCGGCCCATGATCCGGTTGACTTTGAAATTGGATTACGGCATGAACTTTCGAGTATTAGCGTAATCTCAAAAAATTGTGTGATGAATGAAAATGCAGGAATTTTTGAAGGATTAACTAGGGAAGAATGTAGAATCCAAGTTCTTGAATCATTAGAATCTCAAGGATATCTAGTTGAATCCGAAAAATATGATCACTCAGTAGGGCACTGTGATAGATGCGATGAAATAATAGAACCTCTAATTAGTAAACAATGGTATGTATCGATAGAAGAATTAGCAAAACCGGCACGTGATGCAGTAAGAGAAGGGAAGATAAAAATCGTACCTGAGAGATTCACTAATGTTTATTTTAATTGGATGGACAACATTAGAGACTGGTCTGTAAGCAGACAACTTTGGTGGGGGCATCAAATTCCGGTTTGGTATTGCAATGATTGTAATGAAATGATTGTTGAATATGAAGATCCAATTAAATGTAAAAAATGTCCCTCGGAATCATTAATTCAAGACCCTGATGTTTTAGATACTTGGTTTAGCTCAGGATTATGGCCACATTCAACACTAGGCTGGCCTGATAAAACTGAAGATCTAGAGTATTTTTATCCTGGATCTGTTCTGGAAACTGGATATGACATTCTATTCTTTTGGGTAGCCCGAATGATTATGATGGGTATACAAAACATGGGTGAAATACCCTTCCACACTATTTATCTTCATGGCCTCATTTTAGACCCTGAAGGAATCAAAATGAGTAAAACTAAGGGGAATGTTGTTGACCCTTTAGAATTGATAGATTCTTATGGTGCAGATGCAGTGAGATTTGCTTTAACTACCGGAACATCTGCTGGTAACAATGTAAGAATTAATGAACAAAAGTTAGAATCAAGCAGGAATTTCAATAATAAATTATGGAATGCTGCTAGGTTTGTATTAGCTTATCTAGACAATGAAAAACATATCCCCGTTTATCCTGTTTCTGAAGACTTAATTCATCTTCACGATCAATGGATAATAGATAGACTTAATCAAGTCACAAATGAAATTAACCAATTAATGGAAAATCACCAATTTGGTGAGGCTCAAACTACTGCACATGATTTCTTTTGGAATGAATTTTGTGACTGGTATATAGAATTAGTCAAACTTCGAGTTAAATTTAATGAAAGTAGTAGTGATGCATTAAACACAATTTCATATACCTTAGAGCAAACATTAAGATTGCTTCATCCTTTTATTCCATTTATCACTGAAGAAATTTGGTCAATTCTGATTAATAAATTTGACAGTACTGAAAAATGGCCTTCAGCTTTAATTGAAGCCCCTTATCCAAAATTCAACCAAAAAATTTCTCCAAAACCCTCCATAATGAATGAATTTTTTCAATTAGTCCGATCAATAAGGAACTTACGTGCAGAATTTAAAGTTCCAGCTACTCAATTAATAGACTGTGAGATCAGCAGCAGTAACAGAACTAAACTCTTTGAGTCCCAAAAGGAATTTATCAAAGAGTTATCTGGATTAGGCCAGCTTTCAATTTATCCCAATAATGATCAAATTAACTCCCAACAAAAAATATCTATTGTTTTAGAAAATGCGGTAGCATACATCGACCTAGGGACTTCTCTCAACGTCAGTGATGAAATTTCTCGTTTAAACCAAGAAAAAACTCAAATTCATTCTCACATAAATTCTTTATCTAAAAGATTATCAAATAAAGAATTTATAGATAAGGCACCCTCTGAAATTATTGATAAAGAACGTGACAGGCTGAAATCTGCAGAAGATAGAGCAAAAAGAATAGATGAAATTTTATTGTCTATATCTAATTAGTTTTTAACCCACAATCAGGATCTAAAATACATCTTTTGTATTTTTTACCACTTCCACATGGACATTTCTCATTTCTACCAATTTTTGAATCTGCTTTTTTTACAACAGACTGTTTTACTGAGCTGACAGATTGCATTACAGACCCCTGAACTTTTGCTGACTGTTCAATCAATGAACGAAAAATGACATGGATAATGTCATCAGCAATCCTTTCTTGTAAATTTTGGAAAAATTCATGACCCTGTTTCTTATACATTACTAATGGATCTCTTTGACCAACCGCTTGGAGGCCTATTCCCTGCCTTAAATTATCCATATTAGTTAAATGTTGGACCCAATTAGTATCTATAGCCCTTAACATCAAGTTTTGCTCTAATTTACGACACATTTCAGGGCCCATTGTTGATTCAGATTTCTCATACATTAAATTAACCCAAGCAATCAATTGATTTTTATACTCCATTGAATCCAACTGAAATATTTGTTCACTGTCTAACAATTCTTGATTCAAAGGAAATATAGTCTGCAACTGTGCTTTTACATGGTCAACATCCCAAAGGCTTCGGTCAGCACCATACATATTTGTGTCAACAATAGCGTCCACTTCTTTATTAACCTGAGACAATATTTGATCTTTTAATATGTTTCCAGACAAAACCTTATCCCTTTGCTGGTAAATAATATCTCTATGGTTATTTACTACATCATCATAATCAACCAAATGTTTTCTCTGATCAAAGTGGAACGACTCAACTTTTACTTGAGCGTTTTCAATAGATTTGGATATCATTTTATTTTCAATAGGAACATCACGTTCCATACCTGCCCAATCCATAATAGATCCTATTCTCTCTCCACCAAATCTTTTGACAAGATCATCATCCAATGCGCAGAAAAATTTAGTTTCACCAGGATCACCTTGACGGCCTGCACGTCCTCTCAATTGATTGTCAATACGCCTAGCTTCATGGCGTTCAGTACCAATTATCGCAAGACCGCCCAGATCTAAAACTTTTTGATGATCTAATTCCCATCTTTCAGAATTAATCTCAGCAATTTCAGGATTACCGCCTAAAACTATATCGGTTCCTCTACCTGCCATATTCGTAGCAACAGTTACTGATCCAGGACGACCAGCTTCTGCAACTATTGAAGCTTCACGTTCATGATGTTTTGCATTTAAAACTTCATGCTTTATACCTCTTTTCTTCAACATTTGACTGATTTTCTCGGATTTATCAATATCAGTAGTTCCAACTAAAACTGGTTGACCCATATCTATTTTTTTAGAAATTTCATCAATTACCGCAGAGTATTTAGACTTTTCATCACGAAAAATCAAATCAGTATGATCAATTCTTTTCACATCATTATTAGTAGGAATTGATACAACCTCTAATTTATAAATTTTCCAAAATTCTTCTGCTTCAGTGGCGGCAGTACCCGTCATACCAGATAATTTTTCATATAAGCGAAAATAGTTCTGAAGAGTAATGGTTGCATAAGTAATGGACTCTCTTTGAACTTGAACCTTCTCTTTGGCCTCAATAGCTTGATGCAATCCATCAGAATAGCGTCTACCTTCCATTAAACGGCCTGTAAACTCATCTACTATTATCACTTCACCATTTTTTACAACATATTCAACATTTTTAGAATAAACATGCTGAGCCCTTACAGCATTTTCAACAAAATGGACTTTGGAATAATTTTGCGGATCATACAAATTGTCTAACTTTAAAATACTTTCAATTTTTGAAATACCTTGATCAGAAAATGCTATAGATTTATGTTTTTCTTCAATAGAGAAATCTGTGTCTAACACTAGCATCGGTGCAATACGCGCAAACTGAAGATATTCATTAGGACTTTGTTGAGATGGGCCACTTATAATTAATGGAGTTCTTGCTTCATCAATCAAAATATTATCTACTTCATCAACAATGGCAAATGCTCTTCCCCTTTGAACTCTTTGATGAAGTGAATCAACCATATTATCTCTTAAATAATCAAAGCCAAATTCGCTATTCGTGCCGTAAGTGATATCTGCTAAATAAGCTTCATCTCTATTAATTTTTCTGATTGGTTCATCATTTTTGTTATCATTATTTGAAGAATCATACGCAAGGGCAGACTCATGCTGTAAAGCAGCCACAGACACCCCTAAATAATCGTAAATCTTTCCCATCCATAAAGCATCTCTTTTAGCTAAATAG
>MDSV01033236.1_pt1 | contig 18639 bp, 18 predicted proteins | sample 810851 | NCBI WGS metagenome assembly MDSV01 (sample SAMN05326640, study PRJNA326480) | marine metagenome | isolation source: seawater | place: Atlantic Ocean: North East | collected 2012 | reverse complement strand
TATAGTTTTTTTTAACTTATTATAATCTCTTATATCAAATCTATAATCTCTTATTTTTTTTTTAAAATCTAGTAATTGGTAATGTGAAGGTTTTGTGGGTATGTCTTTAGATATACCAAATACTTTAGCCCCAAGATCTTTGAGACATATTGATAACCAAGATCCTTTAAACCCAGTATGGCCAATTATGAGAATATTCTTATTTTTATAAAATTTTTCAATTAGATCAATTTTCATCCGATAAACCTATTAATAGTTTGTAGTATTAAATTTTCATCACTTAATTCTTTTATAGATGGTTTGTAGATTTTTTTCATAAAAATATATCTAGGATTTCTGGATATTTTTTTTTTATCTAAAAATAAATTTTTATATATAATATTATTTAATTGCTGCTTATTTATTTTCAATTTTTTTCCTATAATTTGAGTAGGTAAATTATAATTTTTTAAAAGATCAAGAATTTTTTTTTGGACAGAATTTTCTTTACTGTTTGAATAATATAGTTCACATAAAATTCCTAACCCAACAGCCTCACCATGCCTTAAATATTCCTTATTAAGCATCTTTTCTGTTGCCATTTCGATTGCATGAGCAAAAGTATGTCCAAAATTAAGTATTAAACGGTTTTTTTTTTCATAAACATCGTTTTTAAAAAAAAATATTTTAGTTTTTAATGTTTCCATGCATAATTTTGAAATTATATTAAAATCTCTCCGTAAAATCTTATTTTTCTTTTCTTTAAGAATCTTTAAAATATTATTTTTTTTTATTATTCCACATTTGATTATTTCAGGAATTCCAGCAATAAATTCTCTATCAGGTATTTCTTTAATAATTTCATTATAAATAAAAACTGCATGAGGTTGATAATAGTTTCCAATTGAATTAATTATATTTTTATAATTAATAGCTGTTTTTCCTCCAATGCAACTATCTACTATAGATGTCATAGTTGAAGGTATATTAAAATAGATAGTGCCCCTGTAATAAAGACTGGATGCAAGTGCTGCCAAATCACCTAAAACTCCACCACCTAAAGAAATTACAATGGATTTTTTAGAAAACTTATTATCAATCATTACATTCAAAAGATTAAACAATGATTTTTCATTTTTATTTTTTTTATTTCCTTGGAATTCAAGGGCTATTAATAAAGAGCCAGTTTGTCTTAGAGTATTTATGATTTTTTTTATAAGAGATTTATTAATTTTTTTATCATAAATAAATAAAATTTTTTTATCAGATTTAATAGAGTCAATTTTTTTTGCTAAGCTATTATCTATGTTTCTATTTATGAATATATCAAATTTTTCCCTATTAACCTCATATTGAATTTTCATTTTAATAACTATAACTTGTAAAGTTTAAAAAATTTATCATTAACCATTTTTTTAGAAGCCTTATTAAAATCTTTAAGAACATCTACAGAAAAACTATCTCCTTTCAGAGAAAGTGTTTTTATCTTCAAGCCAATTTCTAAAGCCCTCAATAATTCTATATCTTCAATTTTTTCTAAAAAAGTTTTTTTATGTAGTGCAAATTTTTCTAGAGCTTTTGGTAAAAAAGAAATTACTGATAAGTGTTTATCAACATTTGTGGTTATATCTTTATACTCAAAAGGTATATTTCCTCTAGATAAATAAAGTACAAAATTATTTATGTCTTTTATAACCTTAATAATATTTGTATTATTTTTTGATTTAACTTTTAGGGTTGGTAAAATTATATCTGACTTTAAGTTTTTCGTGTGAAAATTTATTACCTGATCAATATGATAGGGACTTACCAAAGGTTCATCACCTTGTATATCAACAATTAAATCAAATTTTCTATTAATTTTTTTATAGGCTTCAAATATTCTTTCAGTACCATTTTTATGATATTTAGATGTCATAATTCCTTTAGCACCAAATTTCTTAATTTTTTTTAAAATAACTTCATCATCGCAACAAATATATACTTCATCCAATAACTTGCTCAATTTTGCTCTTTTAAAAGTATGAACTACTAGTGGAATTTTGTTAATTTCCATTAAGGCCTTTTGAGGAAGTCTTGTTGAATTAAGCCTAGTCGGAATAAGTCCAATTATTTTAAGTTTTTTTTTAATCATTGTGCGGTCCACCCTCCATCAATGCTTATTGATTGGCCATTAATATATTTAGATTTATTCGATAACAAAAACAAAATTAATTCTGAAACATCAGAACTTTCTCCCCATTTTTTAAGAGGAGTTTTTTGCAAAGTCCAATTGTAAAGTTTCTTATTCTTTTTAAATTTATTAAAATATGATGTTTTAATAAAACCAGGATTAACAATATTAAATCTTATCTTATCCTTGGCAAATTCAATAGCTAATGATTTAGTCAAACCCTCTAAAGCACTCTTTGTTGATGCATAACCTGATAACTGTTCAAAACCTCTTGTTCCAACTATTGAACCAACGCTTATTACTGAAGCATTTTTTAATTTAAATTTTTTAAAATAATTGACAACTTTTTGAGTAACTAAAAAATGAGAAAAAAAATTATTTTCAAAAATATTAAAAATTTCAGATTTTTTGATTTTGACAAAGTCCTTTCTTTGTCTTTCTCCAGCGTTATTTACTAAACAATTAATTTTTTTTTTAAGCTTTATTGAATCTTTCAAAATCTTTTCAATTAAAGAAATGCTTTTAATATCACCTAAATATATCTTGCATAATTTTCGGTTAACTTTTTTTTTAAGATCATGAAAATCTTTTTTAGATCGTACAATTGCATAAACAAAATAGCCTTCCCTCAAACAGTCTATAAGTAATTTATTCCCAATTCCTTTTCCAGCACCTGTAATTAATATATTATTTTCAACCATTTAACTTAAAAATCTTTATTCAATGTCTTCAAAATTTATTAAATCATCTTTATTTTTTTTTGATTTTAATTTTTTTCCTAAAACCTGATCTCTAAAATATGGTCTTAGTCCTCCTCCTGGAGATTTAAATGCTAAATGCTCTAATTTAATAATTGTATCTTTATCAATTTCTTTTGCTGCAACAATTGATTTGGCCATTTTTTTAATCGGTGCTTTTTCATTTTCAAGAATTTTTTTTGTATTACTCCCAAGCATAGAGGGTATACGATTTAGGTTTCTTATTAGCTTCCTTAAACCATCTGGTTCAAGTGAAAAAGATTGGTCAGTTCCTTTCCAGGATCTATTTAAAGTAAAATGTTTTTCAAAAATTCTAGCACCCAACATGTACGCAATTGAAGCAGCATCAATGCCATTTTCATGATCCGATAATCCAATAATATTATTTGGAAAAGTTTTTATTAAAGTTTTAATACAATTTAGATTCATATCTTCTATATTTGCAGGATATGAAGCTGTGCAATGCAGTATATATAAATTCTCATTTATTTTCGAAATAACCTCGTGAGCACGTTTAACATCATCAAGACTGCTAGCTCCTGTGCTTAAAATAATTGGTTTTCCAGTTTCAGCTATTTTTTCTTGTAAAGGTGTGTTTGTTACATCGGCTGAGGCGATCTTATAACAAGGAACATTTATATTTTCTAAAAATTCGACACTTTCAAAATCAAAAGGGGTAGAAAAGAAAATTATATCTAATTCCTCTGAAAATTTTTTTAAATCAAAATATTGCTTTTTGTCAAATTCTAAAAAATCTCGATGTTCACCATAAGTTTTTGCATAACTATTTTCGCTGTTATAAATAGAGTTATACATTTCTTTTGTATACAAATTTTTGTTTGATCTTTTTTGAAGTTTTACTGCACTTGCCCCACACAATTTTGCCTGCTTAATCATTTCCATGGCTTTCTCAACTGAGCCTTGATGATTATGCCCAATTTCAGCTATTACAAATGGAAGATTTTCAGTTATAATTTTTTTGCTCATTCTAGTTTTTCAATTTTATAATAAAAAAAATATCTCAATTAAAGTATACATTATCTTTTTAATAAAAACTTTGCATAATCAAAGTCAGTCTTATTATCTATATCTAAATTTTTTTTGTTATCAATTATTATAAATCCTGGTTTTTTGTCAGTTAGGGAATTAAATTTTTCAATTACAGTTCTTTTGCAAGCCAATACATTAGCTCTAAAATAACCTGGGATAAAATCTTGTCTATTTGGACTTGAGCCAACTGCAATACCAGATTTACCAATATATGTTTGTAAAAATTTTTTTTTTGTTCCTGTAATTCTAAGAGCCTTCATAGGATTTTTATCAGTTTTTGATATTACAGAAGCTGAATTATATTTATTATCTAAAATTAATTTTATTAATCTATCAATATCATATGTTTTTTGAAATGGACATGTCGCAAGTAGTCTAACAACTATATCAGGTGAGTAATTTTCACGATACTTCAATTCATTTAAAACATGTTTAATAAAATCTATCTCTTTTGCTTTATTTCCAGATATTTTTTTTGGTCTCAAAAATGGCATTTCACCTCCATAATTTTCAACCATTTTTTTATATTTTTTTGAGTCAGTTGAAAAAATAATTCTGTTTATATATTTTGATTTTTTTGATGCTTTTTGGATATAGGTAAATAATGGATATTTACCAAGTTTTTTTATATTCTTATTTTTTAAACCTCTTGATCCTGATCTTAAACCAATAATTGCTAAAATTTTTTTCATTTAAAATTTAATGAAATTTGTTTGTTAAAATTTCGTCGACGATATTCAATATTTTTTGATCATATCTCATTTCGTCTTTAAATAATATAAAATTTCTTTGATTGTCTATTTTATTCATATTTAAAGTTTCTAAAGAAATTATATTAAGCATTTTTTCTTCTATTTTTTTTAGATCATCGCAATAGTGAATAGTCTCAATATTTTCTATTCCTCTAAAATGTTCATACGCTTGGAATACTTTTTTCATATTTGTATAATTTATTTTATCATCGTGAGTAAGGGCTAGATAAAATTTATTAAAAATTGTAGCCTCAATCATCATTGTTTGGGGCCCACCCATAATAAATTTAGCATTTTTAATTAGTGATGGATAATAGTGTAAATTAGAATATTTTTTTTTCTTTTCAATAATTTCTAAAATTTCAGGATCATAAATTACATTCTTTAATTTCATAGGCACAGTTTTTCCTTGTCTAAAGGGATGGGGTCTATAAATAATTTTATATTTATTTTTTAAAAAAATATTTTCTGAAATTATATTATCTAAAGTTTTTATTACTTCTTCTTCATTCCAATTCCATGAAGTGCCTAAAAATAAGATATAATTAAAATTGAAGTGGGATTTGAGATCTTTATTTCTTAAATCAAAGTATTCTTGATACCTCGCTGAACCAACAATTTTACACTGCTCTGATTTAAAATTTTGAATTTGAATCGCATGTTGCTTAGATTGTTCCCCCCACACACCGATAAAATTTGGATGTTCTGCCATTATTGATTTTGTTGATAAATTATCCCAATTATCAATTATAGCAAAAGTTTTGATATTATTTTTTTTTGACTCAACTATTGATTGAAAAAATAATTTATCGTATCCAGAATTAGGTATAATTATTAAATCGGGTTTTAATTTTTGAATAATTCTGCTGATATCTTTATTAGTGTGAACATAATTATTTATTTTTTTTAAAAAAAACTTATTTTTAACAATTAAACTAATTGGAAATCTTGTTGATAAGATTTTAGATGAATTAAATAATCTTATTAATATTCTAAATGGGATTTTCCAAAATGGTTTTCTCAATACATTTCTAAAATTTAAATTAAATCTCATAACTACTCTAAGTGAGAAACTAGAAGATTTGCGCTTATTACCTAACAAAAGTGCATCTGTTAATATTCTAGAGAAATTATCTTTTTTTTTATTTGTTTCCAAAAATCCTAAAAAATTTTTTTTTTTTGAGATTTGATCTTTAAATATCTTTACATGGTCACTAGCTAAATAACTACAGTCATATTTTTCTTCTATAAATTTAAAACTGTCAAAAGTTAAATAGTGTTTAACGTACATATCCTGAGAAATAAAAAAAAGAATCTTTTGCATTTATTGTATTAAAGCAATTTTACTTGTGTTTTTTTTGTTGAAGGCAATCCTTTTGGTTGCTTTAATCCATATTTACTCTCAACTCTTACTCTATCATTAAAATGGGGAGTTGAGGCTTCTATAATCAAACAATCAGATAAGGCCTCTTCTTGATGAACGGTTCTTGGAGGAAAATGAAATATTGAATTTTTTTTTAAAATTTTTGATTTAAGTTTTCCTTTGCCATTGTCATAAGTAATTTTTAATTTTCCAGATATTAGGACACCACATTCATTTTTTTTATGGTGATACTGAAGACCACCCTTTTTACCTTTTTTAATAAAAATTTTTTTTAGGGAAATTTTTTTTGGAATTAATGCTAAAAGTTCTTCTGTACCCCAATTTCTTTTTCCAATTGACTTTGCTTTTGGAAAATTGACTTTACTATTGAGATTTTGTTTCATTAAATATTGAAACTTATATTAAAAAGCATCTATTTCAAATCAATTATTAATTTTCTAAATTTTTCGTTATCTTCATCAAAAAACATAATATTTTCTTTCAACTTAACAACAGTTTCATCCCATTCAGATTTGGAAGCATCTTCTAAGTATTTCATTATTCTCTTAAAATTTTCATAATCATTTTTTTCTGTTGAAATTAAAGTTTCACCTTCTAGAATTGGCCAACTTAAAGAATAACCCTGAATATTATAATTTTTTAAATAATTAAAAAAACCTGATTTATTACCTCTACCTAAATTTTCATATAATAGAGTTGATGTGATGCCTATAGTGCATTTAAAATTATCTAGTTTATTATAATTGCTATATTTATTTTCTTTATTTAATAAATTTATTTCAAGATTTAATTCATTTGAGATTTCTTTAAATATATATTTTTCATAATCATAAAGTTTTTTTTCTAAATTATAAGGCACAACATGAATTACTGTGTTTGGTTTAAATATTGAAAAATATTTAAGAAGTCTTTTACTTTCTTTAAAAAAAACATCACTAATTTTTTGGTTACTTATACTATCAAATTTTTTTGATCCATAATTTGATATTTGTGAGATAAATGCATACTCTTTAAAGGAGTTTGTTATTCTTTTGACTGAATTATTGGGCATTGAACCAAGTAAAATGAATTTACCATCTAAGTATTTTTCAAATTCACTTTTTATAGGTTTGTTCATTAAGAATACATAATCTATTTTTTGTTTTTGGAATTTTAGTTTTTTTAAATTTGCAAATAAATCATTTGGATTTCCAGTTTTTTTTGCATTTTGAACTAGTATTAATTTTTTATTTGGAAAATTTTGTTTTAATTTCCAAAAAAAAGTATCTGTATCAACTGTAGAAATAATTATGTCTGGATCTATTTCTTTTATTAGATTTAAAAAATACTTGTGTAAAAAATTCTTAAAAGTTAAATTTAAAATTGTTTTTAAAAATACAATTAAATAGATTGTTTCGTTTTTATTATCTAAAATAAAATAATTTTTTTTCAGTATTTCTGAAATAATACTTGCGTTGTTGTGACTGCAAATTAAATACTTTTTTTTAATTGGTTTTTTTATTATCCATTTTGCTTTTATAAACAAAATAAAATATCGTTTAATTTTACCTATTAAAGAAATATTTAAAATCACAATATAATTTAAAAAAATTTTAATATGTTAGAATTCAATTTTTTTATTAATGATCTATTTCTAGAACATATAAAATATAATTCATTTAATGATGAATTTTTACTAATCATTTTAGTCAAATCTATATGATGGATATTAATTAATTTTAAAAAATTCAAAAATTTTTTTGTAAATGAAAATTGATGTTGTCTAGTTACTTCTTTCGTGGTGTGACATTGAATTATCACAAATTTGCTATTACTTAAAGCATAATCTAGTATTTTTCTTGGTTCAAATGTATGATCGAGTGTTAAAAAAATTCCAAATAAATCAAGTTTAATTTTATTTTTAGTAGTTATATTTATTATCTCCAAATCAAAAAGTTCTGATGCTAAAGATCTGCTATTAACTGATTTATAATTATCATTCTGACCCCAACACATCTCGGAATTGTCTACAAATAAATATTTATTAATTTTATTTTTTATAAAATTTTTTTTTTTTGACGATTTTATTTGTCTGACTAATTTCTCTGTTTTGGTTTGAGAATTTTTAATATAAATTTGAGATTTTCCAGCTAATTGTCTTGATGAAAGATACTCGATTAATTTTTTTGATATTTTTTTATAAAAATATTTATCTTCTTTATACTCTTTTTTAAAAAAATTGAAAAAAAGTCCCATGAAAGGACTATTGTATTCAGCATAATTTTTAACTTGCATATTATTTGTTAATAATTCAAAAAGTTTTCCATGATTTGGCATTTTACCATGATTTACAAATGAGAGATAATTTGACCAACTTTTGTTGTGCTGACCATATATATTTGAATAAATTTTTCTTGTAATATTTTTATTAAACCAAGGATTTACTTGAATTAAATGGCACCTCTGACACTCTAAAATATTTAATTTATTAATTTTCGATTTACTAATAAATAAATCTGATAATATTGCTTTGGTATAAAAATTTTCATTTACAATTGGTCTTTTAATTTTTTTTAAATTTTTTGAATTACAAAAACTACAGTTTTTATAAAAAGAAAAAATCCGTTTATTATGCATTTCTTATTAAAGTAAATGCATCTGAAAAGTTTCTCAACTTTGTTAGATCTTCTAAATCCATACTACAAACGTGAGCAAGTTGAGTTTCAACTTGAAGAGATTTATTATTCGAAAAATGTTTTTCTATTAATTTTGCGCCATGAGCTACTGCATACATAGGTGCTGCTATTCCTATTGTGTGGTCGCTATATCCATAAAATTTACCTTCTGTAAATTCTGGAAATTCTAATTCTGTTAATTGGGTTGGATAATTAGAAACACAATATAGATATTTGACATTTTTTTCATCAAAAGGTAAACTTTTTTTCCAATCATACATGCCAAGAGAAACGATAGTTTCTTTTTTAATATCAATTATTTTTTTGCACAGATCTTTGTCTTCTTTTACCGTCCTACTGGCAATTTTATAGAATTTTAGGTTTATCTCTTCACACCATTCAAGTTTTTCTTCGTCAAAAACTGAAGCAGAAAGATCAATGCCCACTATTTTACAATAATCGTCTATTTCTTTTAGTTCAGATTTTGTTATTGAAATATAATCTCTACTTTCATCACCCCAAATATTTTTTGACGAGTAAAGCTGAACTTTGACAGCGTCTGCACCACCAATTTTACTTTGCAAAACCATTCTTTTAATTTCAGACATAGATCCATGATGTTGCGGATGAATCTCTGAAATAATTCTTACTGACCTTTGTTTGCTATTTGTTTGCATTTTTTAATATTTTTATATCTTTTAATTTATGAACATCAACTAAATTTGTAATAATGCACCCCACATGAACACTTAATGAATTTTGAAATAGGGCATCATACTTCATTACTCTAATTGCGCCATCTTGATTTAAATTTTTATCTACTGAAATAACTTCATTTAAATTAAAATTAATCAAATGTTGAATTGCTTTATCAATATGTTTTTTTTTTATTTGTGGGGAATTTGCTTGTAAGCTTATAATATATTTAGGTTTTTTATTAAATTTAGAAACAAATTTTTTTACAGCATGTCTGACTGCTAATAATTTAGGTACATTATCACGAGCTAGAGACTTTGGTCTTTTAAGATTTAGTACATCATATTTTTTTGTAGTTTCTAATATTTTGGATGAGTCTGAACTAATTAAAATTCTAGGATTAAATTTAGATTTCATTGCGGCTTCAATACTCCAAGCGATCATTGGTTTATTCCAAATTTCATAAATATTTTTATTCTTAAGTCTTTTAGAGCCTGCTCTGGCAGGAATTACAATCAAGAATTCATTTTTTTTTGGCATAAACTTTTTTTAAATTTGTTATTATTTTTCTATATTTTATTTTATAGTCAGTACTCTTTGTTTTGTTTGTTAGATGCATTCTATATCTATAAAGAGGTAAATTTAAATAACCGATAATATATTTTTTTCCAAGTCTTGCTCTTAGTTCTTCTTCCTCTCTATGTTTTAAATTTTTATTATAAATTCCATATCGTAAAAGTTTTTTTCTTCTGTACATCACGGCACATGAAATTGGATTAGAAGTATAATTAACTTTTTTTAATTTATTTCCAGAATTTGACACATAGTAATAATCGCAACAAACACCTAAATTATTTTTAAATTCATCAAGATAAAAAGTCATAAAATTAAGAAAATTTTTAGAAATATAATCATCTGCATCAAGTCTGGTTATGTAATCTCCCCGGCTTTTTAATATTCCTATGTTTGATGACTCAGCTACACCTAAATTAGTCTTATTTCTTAAATATTTAAAGTTAAATGAGTGAAATTTTTTTTTTAATTTTTTAATCTTATCTATGGAGTTGTCCTGAGAAAAGTCATCAACAATTATAATTTCAAAATTTGATTTTTCAAAGTTTTGTGAAATACAGCTTTTTACACATCTCTCTAAATACTTGGAGTAATTATAATTTGTAATTATTATACTTGCTTTAATTTTCATAATATTTTAGCAAAGCATTGTTTATAGGCCCATAACTTTTTTCATTTAAAAGCATCACTGTTTGAGTTCCAGAATTCAATGAATAATATTTCCAATTTCGTAAAAGTTTTTTTTTAAAAAAACTGATAGTAGCGGGAAGACCGTCTACGACAACTATAGTTCCTGGATTTAAATTAAATTCAATTTCGAGAAGATCGATATGAACAGGATTTATACTTTTTGTATATTTAAACCCCGATAAATCCTGAATGCCTGGACCATCAATATAAATAAAATCTGAGTTTAAGATGTCTTTCTTGTCGTATTTAAAAGTTATCACTTCATTAAGAGTAGTTTTTTTGCAATTTTTTTTAATCAAATTAACATTACTAATCTTATTTTTTGATAATAATTTTTTTTGAAGACTAAAATATTTTTTTGAATTTTCAAAACTTTCAACAGAAAAATAATTATCAATTTTAAAAAGTATTTTCTTCTTTTTATTCAAAAAATTATTAAGATTTTTTTGAGTTTTAACTTTTTTTGCAAAAATTTTTTCATTAATTTCTATAGCGCTTGAAAAAATAAATGTTGAAATACCTGATCCAAATTCAATTACCTTTATTCTTTTATTTTGTGTAACAATGAAATGAAGATTGTAAAGGTCAACATAATCAATTTTTGTAAGAGTTTTGAGATAATTCTTATAATTTATAAATCTTGTCCGAAAAATTTTTTCAATATTTTTTTTGGCTTGATGAACTGTAATTTTACTGGGTAGTCTAATCTTCATAAATTTTTCCATCAATAACTTTTATAATTCTATCCGAATTTTTAAAATTTTCTTTTTTATGCGAGATAAATACTATTGTTATTTTATTTTTTAAATTATTTAAAGACGATAAAAATTTATCTTCTGTCTCTTTGTCCAAAGAACTTGTTGGTTCATCCAAAATTAATATTTCAGGTTTTTTATATAATGCTCGTGCGATACCTATTCTTTGTTTTTGACCACCAGAAATTCTAGTACCACCTTCCCCAATAAAACTATCTTTATAATCAAGATAAAATTCTTTCAATTCGCACATTTCTAAAATTTTATTAAAATAATCCTGATCTTTTAATGAAGTATCTATTTTATCAATCATACGAATATTATTTTCAATAGTATCATCGAGTAAATAAATATTTTGAGGAACATAGCCTATTTTTTTTCTCCATGATAAAATATCTTTATAAATATCTATGTCATCTGATGTGATAACACCCGAATGAGGCTTGGTTAAACCAGAAATTAAATCTATAAGAGTACTTTTACCAGATCCAGATGTTCCATAAATGCCTAAATATTCATTTTTGCTTATTTTAAAATTATCAATATCAATTTCAAATTCACTGTTTTCATCATAAATAAATTTTAAATTTTTAAATTCAATTTTGTATTTAAAAGGAATTTCTTTAATTGATTCATTTTGATCTGAGTCAAAATTATCATCTAACTTTCGTGATATTATTTTTTGATAGTCAGCAAAAATTTCGTCCACTGCTTTTTTATTAAATTTAAATGCCTGATATGAATCTGCCAACTTATTTGCAACTGGCAAAAGTCTAATCAAACAAATTGCGTAAAAGCCCAAAGTTATAATTAAGTCATCTGTATTAAGATTAAATTTTATAAAATAAATTATTAGTGAGGAAAAAAGTATAACTACCAATAATTCAGCAAAATATATTGGAAGTTGTCTAAGAAAAAAATGCATAATTTTTGACCAACTATTACCATCTTTATGAAAATAAAAAGTTTTAATAAAATATTTATACATGTTAAATAATTTTATTTCTCTTAACGAGTTAAAACACTCAGTTAAAATTCCTGTGAGTTTTTCATCATGCTCATATCTTTTATTACCTAGCTGTAAAACATAATTTTTTGAGAAAAAAATATATATAATAAAAACCCCAATAAGGAATGAAACAGCTAAGATTGTGATTTTTGGATTAAAAAAAATTAAAATTAATAAAATACATGTTGCTAGAATAACGTCGCTTATAAATTTTACCATTAACTGAACATTTGCTCTGAGTGTGTTCATTTCTGTGTACATATTTTTAAACATTGCAGATGGTTTTGATTTTAAAGATAACTGGATCGGTTGCTTCATATATATATTAAGTAAATTAGTGCTAGAATTTAATGATACTTTATGAAGAAATTTTTGAATTATTAAAAAATGAAAAGTTTGAAAAAAAAATCTTATTACAAAAAATATTATAATTAAAAAAAGCAGAATAAATGAAATATTAAAACTAGATAAAAAAGAATTATTTGATAAATGAATTAAGTATTTGTTTGAATCATAAGACTCTGGAGACAAAATAATATTAATTAAGGGAATAAATGCACCTATTCCAACTAATTCTATTATAGTATTTAAAATAATTAAAAGAATAATGGGTACGACATACTTTTTATCTTTTACATCTATACAAAAATAAATTTTTTTAAAAAAAGAATACATTTTAGATATACAATATTTACAATATATATTGCAAAAAGCTAAGTTTTTATATAGGTATTATCAACATTTTTATAATAAAGATTAACTAATAATTATTCAGCAAACCACTCCATGAAAATAAACAAAAAAATTAAAAGTAATAAAAGAAAATTTTTTAGCAATAAAACTTATGAGAAAAAAAAATATTTCAAAGAATATTATGATCTGATTAATAAGTTTATTTTAAAAAAAAAAATTAAAAATATTCTTGATATTGGATGTGCAAGCGGATTTTTTTTCAAATACTTAAAGAAAAACATTAAATGTGTCGGCATAGATATTAGCAAGTCATTAATAATTAAAGCAAATAAAGAAAATAAAAATAAGAATATAAGTTTTAAACAAATTGATTTATTTGACAAAAATAAAAAAATTGGATTATTAATTAAGAAACATAAACTGAATAATTTTGATTTAATCACATTTTTAGGCACTATGGGCTTGTTGCCAGATTATATTCAATCGATTAAAAGGTTAACTCAATTAAAACCAAAAAGAATTATTATTCACACTTTGTTAAATTCCTTTAATTTAAACTTAAAAATTTACTATAAAAAGGATTTAAATGATAAAGAAAAAATGGCATATAATATTCCCTCAATTCAAAATGTTTCTAAACTATTCAATAAATTTAATTATGAAACTAAATTTATACCTTATGTTATGAAAAAAAAACTTAATAAAAATAAAAAAGAACCATTTAGAAATTATCACCTTCAGCTTAAAAATGGGACAAAAATTTTAACTAATGGTGTGGGAATGATACACAATGAGTTCATTATAATTGCCTCAAAAAAGTAAAAAAAATTCATAAAAATTTAAGACACAAAAATTAAAATTGTTATATTTTTATTAATTAAATGATTAAATATATTGTGTATTCAAACTATTCATATAAGTATTACTTTTTTTTAAATGAATGAATTATACTCTAAAATAAGATCAAAGAAATTAACTGTAGCAATTATAGGACTAGGTTATGTGGGTCTTCCCCTGTTTATTAATTTAGCAAAACAAGGGTTTAATACTATTGGTATAGACAATAATATTAAAAAAATTAAAAGTCTAAATAAAATTAATAAAAAAAATCCCCTACTAAGTTTGTTTAAATTAAAAAAAAAAATTTATATATCAAATGATTTTTCTAAAATTAGATTATGTGATGCAATAATTATTTGCGTTCCAACTCCTTTAAAAAAGAATAAAAAACCAGAATTAAAATTCATCAAATCTGCTATGAAAATGGTGAGCCCGTACTTAAAAAAAAATCAAATACTATCTTTGGAAAGCACAACTTTTCCAGGTACAACTGAACAAGAAATTATAAACAAGATTAACAAAAACAAAAATTTGATCATAGGAAAAAATTTCTTTGTTTGTTATTCACCTGAAAGAATTAATCCTGGAAAAGGTAATATGAGCCCATTTAAAGTTCCAAAACTCTTAAGTGGCAAATCAATTAAATGTAAAAATTTAGGAAAAAAACTTTATCAATTAATTTTTGAAAAAGTAATAATCATGAAAACAATAGAGTCTGCTGAATTTACAAAATTAGTTGAAAACATTTATAGATCAGTGAATATTGCTTTAGTAAATGAACTTAAAATTGTCGCAGAAAAACTTAATCTAAATATTCATGAATGTATTGAAGCTGCATCAACCAAACCATTTGGTTATCGACCTTTCACACCAGGTCCTGGTTTTGGAGGCCACTGTATACCAATAGACCCCTACTATCTTTCTTATGTATCAAAATTAAAAGGGTATAATCCAAAATTTATAGAACATGCAGGTAATGTTAATAGATATCTACCAAAATGGATTTGTTCCAAAATATTTAAAAGAAATTTAAATTACAAAAATAATAAAAAAATATTAATCATTGGCGTGTCTTACAAAAAAGGAATAGATGATTATAGGGAGTCGCCCGCAATAGAAATTGCCAAAATCTTAAAAAAAGAGGGGTACAAAGTGTTTTTTAGTGATCCACATGTAAAAGAGATCTTTGGTGAAGAAAAAAAATTCTTTACTAAATTTAAAAGTGTAAAAATTTCATCAAGAAATTTAAACTCTTTTGGAACAACAATTATTGTTACTGATCATGATGAATTAAATTATAATTTAATAAGGAGAAATTCTAAACTTATTTTTGATTCAAGAAATGTTTACAAAAATAAATTTCCAAATGTAATTTCTGTATAAATCAAATATTTTTTATTATACTCTGAAACTTGTGTTTAAATTGTCTAAAGATAACTCCTCTTTTGGTAGGCTCTCCAAAACATTTTCTACAAGTTAAATGCTTGTTTCCATTGATGTCTCTTAGATTTTTAAGAAAAATGTTTTGATCTAATATATTATGTAGGTTATTTTTTTTTATATTACCTAAAGAAATACTATCATCATAAGCTAGACAACAGGGCAATACACTTCCATCAGATAGAATTCCTAAAATTTGATTATGACATGAAAAAATATCACCTGGAATTGGTTGAAAAACTTTCATTCTTCGACCATAAAAAAATGGTTTTATTTTTAATTTTATATTTTCAGTAATCTTAAAACCAGTTTGTTTTTTATAATCAATGTCAAATTTCTTATTAACAAAGTCCATATTATTATTTGTAAAATAATCTTTGTTTATTTGAGATAAATCTTTGACTAGCAAATTAAGATTTTTAAATAAGTCACTTTTGTTAACAGCTACCGAGGGGTCACCTGTTTGTAGGCCCATTATTTTTTTTAGTAACAATGTAATACCTGACTCATTAAAACTACATCCAACATCAATTGAAATGTCAAGATCTTTACATTCTTCATTTGCTAACTTACAAAAATCAAATATTGTTTTTGAATATTTTTGCAATTCTAGATTTAAACCTCTTGCTTTAGAGTGGGTATTTTGATCAATCACCTGTAAAGAAATCTTAATAATGGGTTTATATTTAAATAAATTTTCAATGTTCTTTTTTTTGTTAAGTAAAAGACCGTTTGTTATAAATAAAACCTTCAATCCTTTTTGTTGTGCATAAGAAATTAAATCGAAAATTCTATTATCTAATAATGGTTCATTAAACTGAGAAAAGGTAATATAATCAAATTTTGGGTCTTCTGGATTAATTTGATCAACTACACCCTTTATATCTTCTAAACTTAGTTTACTTTCTTTATCATCCTTCAGTGGGTAAGGACAAAAACTACATTCCATATTACATGCAGCATAACTTTCAATCTGCAGTATATTAAATCCATAATCAGACAAACTAATAACTTGGTTTTTCATATACTTAAATTTTTCTTTTCCATAAATTTAATAATTTAATCCATGGAATTATTTTTAATTTTTGTTTTTTGCTATTATAATGATTTTTGAATTTTATAAAGTTTTTTAATTCTGTTTCATTTGAAATAAAAAATTTATATTTCTCACTAACTGGGCTTAAATTAAGACTTTCTTTATCAAGAATTATTGCAGTTTTAAAATTTTTAGTTAATAATTCTAAGCCCAATGAGGTTTTGTTGCTTACTATATAAGCTGAATATTTTGTTTTAAAACAGTCATCACCTTTATAAACTTTGATGTTTTTTAAATTTCCAAAATTCGAAACTTTAACCTTAGATATTGGGTGAGGTTTATACTCAAAAATATTTTTATTACTATTTTTTGAAAAATTATTCGCAATACTTAGAAGGTTAATTGTCGATTTATCATCATGGTCCCCAATTAACAAAATTTTAGATTTCTTAAAATTTTTAAATTTAAATGAAAATGGTCTTAGATTATTGGTTATTATTATTTTAATTTTTTTATGTAATAATGAAATTTTTTTCAATTGATCTTTATTTGATTTATAAAAACCAATTATTTTATCTGGAAATAAATTTCTATTATCTTTTGAAATATTACTAATGTATCTCAAATCCCAATTACGTACTGGATTAAATTGTAGACCATAAATATCTGCATTAGAAAATTTTCTTAAATTAAAAATCATTGATTTTTCCCAACCTTGAAACTCATTTATATAAATTGATATTTTATTATCTTTGCAATAATTTTTAATAAATTTTTCAAACATAAAAAAAAAATATAAATTTTTTATTGACCAAACTCCAGCAAAGCTATCTTTAAACATCTTGTGTAAAATATGATTTTGAAAAATATAATTATTTTTGTATCTTATTTTTAAAAAATTATATTTAGTATAATTTCTTAAAAAAACTATCAAAACTTTCAAAAATATGAGAAAATCAATTTGGGTATCTAAGATATTGTGCGAGATAGACTCGGAATTATTTAATTTTTTTATAATATTTATTTTTTTATAAAATGAATAATTTTTTTCATCTAATGTTATATGTAAAAAATTCAAATTAATATTTTTATTTTTTAAAATTGGTACAAAATTTCTCCAATATGATGAGTCGAACTTTCCTTTCAAAACCTTAGTCTCATCGAAATAAGCAAAGTAGTCAAATATTAAAATAGAATTTTTTTTTAATTTTTTTGTATAATTTTTAAATGTAAATCTTTTTAAAAAAAAATTAATCAGAAAATAAATGAAATAAAAAAAATTATTTCTTAAAAAAACTATTTTTTTATATAAATGAGTATTTAGTGAATTCGCTTCAATCTTTATACCTTTGATCAAACTTAATATATTATGTTTCAGTTCTTTATTATCAGAATAAAGGTTTATTTTTTTAATCCTTTTTTTTTTTATTATGTCTTTAAGTGCCAAAATCTTAATCAACTCATTAATTTCAGGAGTTTTGTAGATGCTCTTTTCCTCAAATAAACTCATTTCCCAAAGTGAAAAGTTGTCACAAATTATGTAATTATTTTTAAGAGACTTTTTTAAAAAGTGACTTTCTTTTATGCTGCTAATAAATTTAAGATATTTTTGCTTATAATATTTATCATTTTTTTCTATAAAAGTTAAAATTGATCTATGATTATAAGTTCTTGATCTATTCCAGTAAATAATATCATTTTTTTTTGAAAATATTATATCATTATTTTCGTTAGTACTGTCGATGAGAATAATTTTGTTCATAAAATAAATTTTTTTATTTTTTTATTATTGTCTATTTTTTTTAATCTAATATTTTTTATTTTAGCTTTTAAATCTTTTTCATCTTTAAAAAAAATAACTTTATCTTTTAACAAATTATAAAATTTCTTATTTAAACTATGAAATTTGTTATCATATAAAATAAAAATATTTATTGGAAATTTTATGACTTCCCAAAGTGGTGTTGATATATAATCAAGAATTACAGTATTGGGTTTTTCTTTACGAATATAATCAATTAAAGTTTTTTCTTTTACAAATTTTAAATTTTTTTTTTTTTTTCTGATTTGAATAAATATAAGGATAAATTGGATAGTTTGTTTCTATAAAGTTTTGCGTCAGATCATTATATACTTTAAAATGAATTTGGTAGCTTT
>MDSV01208230.1_pt1 | contig 18642 bp, 19 predicted proteins | sample 810851 | NCBI WGS metagenome assembly MDSV01 (sample SAMN05326640, study PRJNA326480) | marine metagenome | isolation source: seawater | place: Atlantic Ocean: North East | collected 2012 | reverse complement strand
TCTCTTACTAATTTTAACCATTGTCGCATCATTTACATGGAATCGTTATTTCTTAGGTTATAACGTAACTGGATTAATGATGATGGGAGGTATTTTTGGTCTTATTACAGCTATTATTACTATGTTCAAGAAAAAAATAGCGCATATTACCGCCCCTGCCTATGTAGCCTTTGAGGGACTATTTATCGGAGGTTTATCCGCTACCTTTGAAGCAATGTATCCTGGAATCGTTATTCAAGCTGTAGGATTAACATTTTCTACACTATTTTGCTTATTAGGTGCTTATAAATCAGGGATGATTAAGGTAACCGAAAACTTTAAATTAGGTGTTGCTGCTGCAACAGGAGGCATTTGTTTATTTTATTTTGCAACCTTTATCTTAAGTATGTTTGGTATGTCTATGAACATCTTTCACGGAAGTGGCTTAATTAGTATTGGACTTAGTTTAGTTGTGGTTGGAATTGCAGCTTTAAATTTAGTGATGGATTTTGACTTTATTGAACAAGGAGCAGAAAATGGAGCTCCTAAATATATGGAATGGTATTCAGCTTTTGGTCTAATGGTAACCTTAATTTGGTTATACATCGAAATCTTGCGATTACTAGCAAAACTACAAAGTAGAAGAGATTAACTAATTAAAAAAAGCTTCCTTTAAATAAGAAGGAATTCTCATTGGTTTCCAGTTTGTTTCATCAACACAAGCCAACTTAACCAAACTCGTACAACAAAGATCTGTTCCCCGAACAACATCACCTTTTATAGATACATAAGTATGCTTTAATGAGTCTACAGAAATATGTATATCAAAACGATCTCCAAATAATAAAGGTTTATGATAATTAATATCAATGGATACAGGCATCAACCCAATCTTCTTTTCTTGTAAAGATACATAAGAACACCCAATATAATCTAAAAAATCAATTCTAGCGGCTTCTAACCAGATAATATATCGTGAATGATGAACAACCTGTGCTGCATCCGTATCAGCAAAATAAACAGTAAAGGACTTTTTAAATAAATCTGATAGCATAATAAAAGCATATCATAATAACGATATTTTATTAGCCTAATAGAACAAAAATTTATATAATATTAACTTATGACAATTTTATATTTAAAAGCCATTCACGTTATTGTCATGGTTTCTTGGTTTTCTGGGATCTTTTTTTTAGGAAGAATGCTCATTTACCAAAAAGAAGCTATTCAAAAAAACAGTCCTGATAATATTGAATTAACCAAAGCAGGCGCTAAACGTGTCTGGTATATCATCACGTTACCATCCATGATTTTAACATTTGGATTTGGCACAGCTTTAGGCATAGAAATTGGTGCCTTTCGAGAAGGCTGGATGCATATGAAATTTATGCTAGTAGTTCTATTTATTATGTATAACTTTTATATTAATAAATTAAGAATTCGCTTAGCTAATAATGAACCTACTCCAAAAGCATGGCAATTACGACTTATTAATGAAATCCCATTCTTTTTCTTAGTTGCCATTATCTTCACCGTTTATATGAAAAATTTATTTAGTGGTATTTGGGCATTATTAGTCGTCTTACTCTTTGCCATTACTGTAACACTAGCAATCACCATTTCAAAAAAATTAAATAAACCTAAATAAATGACATCAACAACACAAAAAAAAGATACCAAAAAGATAACATTAAACAACTTAATTAAATCCATACAAACAATAGATGAATTAAATCATCTCTTAACAAACGACACCTATTATGAAACCTTAAAAAATATCACCTGCCTAACAATTCCAGTATGTAATGATAACACCCTAAAAAAAATTAGTAATATCTGTCCAAACCTTACTGAATTAACTGTACAGAAAACAAATATTACCAACATTGATCCATTAAAAAACCTAACAAATATCAAATTATTAAACTTAGATGAAACTAAAATAAATGATTTAAACCCTATCCGTAATTATAAAAACCTACAAACACTTTATTTATGGAAAACAAATATTACAAACCTAACCCCTTTAGAAAATTTAAACACACTAACAAAATTAGCCATTTCAGGAAAAAACATTAACAATATTTCTCCCTTAAAAAATTTAAACAATTTACAAGAACTTTATTTATGGGGAACTCATATTAACACTATAGATCCATTAGAAAAATTAATAAACTTAGAAAAACTAGCTATTTTCAGATCTCAAATTAGCGATATTAGCCCACTTAAAAATCTTAAAAAATTAAATAAATTATCCTTATCTGGAGGAAAAAAACTTAACAATCTTAATCCATTAAAAACATTACTTAATTTACAGGTAGTTTATTTATCAAACACAAACATCAATACTATCGAAGCATTAAAAGCAGTAACAAATCTACAAGTTATCTTTTTATCAGACACAAAAATAACCAATATCAATCCATTAGCATCCCTTAGTAAATTAGAAGTTTTGCATTTATTCAAAACACCTATTACTAATATCAACGCATTAAAAAACTTAAAGCATTTAGAAATTCTAGATTTAAGACAAACAAAGGTTACCGATCTGACTCCCATTAATCATCTAAAAAAACTAAAAACTGTCTTAAAACCTTAATTTGAAAAATTTTGTCATTTCGAAATAGCTAGTTTCCCTTATATACTTAAGTTAGATAATATTAGGAGGTCGTGATGAAATATTCAAATGTTGTACGATGGAAAGCAAAAGAGGGTGAATTTGATAATCTTATTACAACCTTTAAAAATCAAATTGATTACGAAGGACTACTACAACACTTTGTAATTAAAACAGGAGAAAATACAGGCTGTGCTGTTGGTATTTGGGAATCTGAAAACCATATCAGTAACGCTAGACCTAAAATGATCGAATTTTTAGATAGCATTAGAGATAAATTAGAATTATTATCAAATGATCTTGGTGTAACAGATCCTGTTTCAGGACCCGTTATATACGAATTATAAAAACTAGCAATTCAAATTAAACAAATTTTATTCTAAATAATAAAATAGTAAACTATTAGCTTACAATAAATCATAGTTTAATATTAGTAACTTTTTTAAAAAGGTGAGAATCATTAACAACCATCTTTTCAAAAACCTTAATGGTTGCTTTTGGAAAAGCATACTGCTTTAAATCATCAAAAAACGCCCATTTAATTTCTGTTCCTGACAAAGCAACCGGTACACCTCGAACAATCTCACATTCATAAGCATAAAGATTAATTTTAAAATGTGAATAGGCATGCTTAACAGAAGCTAATTTTTTTCCCACACAAACATCTAAATTAACCTCTTCTTTTAATTCTCGTTGCAAGGCTTGCTCTGGACTTTCCTTAGCTTCAATCTTACCTCCTGGTAATTCCCATAGCCCTCCAAGCATCTTATCATCAGGACGTTTCGCAATTAATAATTGATTATCATAAATAACAACACCAACAACTACATCTAACGTAGGTGCTTTTTTAGCGGGTGATTTTACCGGTAATTCTGCCTGTTTATGATGTGCATAAGCAAAACAATCCTGTTGCAAAGGACACACCATACACGAAGGCGATTGAGGCTGACAAATAAGCGCACCACATTCCATAATGGCCTGATTAAAATCAGAAGGTTTAGCTTCTTTAATATACGATTCAAGTTTATGAAACAACATCGTTTTAACCTGATTCTGACGAATATCATCATAAATACCCCAAAAACGAGTAAAAACTCGTAATACATTTCCATCTACAACAGGAACAGGATTTTCAAAAGCAATTGATGAAATCGCTGCAGCTGTATAAAAACCGATACCAGGTAAACGTTGTAATTCCTCAAAATCACTAGGCATCACAGCATGATAAGAATCAACAAGAACCTGAGCTGCTTTATGAAGGTTACGCGCACGTGAATAATAACCAAGCCCTTCCCAATGTTTTAACACGTCATCTTGATCTGCTTTTGCAAGGGATTCTATTGATGGAAACGATTGAATAAACCGTTGAAAGTAGGGGATAACCGTTACAACTTGTGTTTGCTGTAACATAATCTCGCTTATCCAAGTATGATAAGGTGAAGGATGAGATCGCCAAGGCATCTCACGTTGAGACTCATTAAACCATTGAAGTAACGAGCTAACCCAAGCCGTAGTCATAAAAAATTAAGAAGAAATTAGCTTTTGTAATTCCCCAGATTGAAACATTTCAGTAATAATATCACAACCACCTACAAATTCTTGATTCACATAAAGCTGAGGAATTGTTGGCCAATTGGTATACTCTTTAATACCTTGTCGAAGCTCTTCGTCTTGTAATACATCCCGTGTTTCATACTCAATTCCAACATTATTTAAAATCTGAACAACTTGAGCCGAAAAACCACATTGTGGCGCCATTTTATTTCCTTTCATAAATAAAAGTATCTTATTTGCTTTGATATCTTCTTCAATTTGATTTTTAATAGTTTGTTCTGTCATATTACTGAACTCCTTTATAACGATCTTTTGCTAACTCCCATTTTTCTGGAGTAAACGTTTTTAATGCTAAGGCATGAACAGACGTTGCAAATTTATCTGTTAACGCTGTCATGACAACTTGATGTTGTTTTACTAATGATAAATCACGAAACGTATCAGAAACAACAATAGCCTCAAAATGTTCACCATCATTATTAGGATCCATCACATAAACAAGTGCCTCTGGAAGTGCTGCTAAAATAGTTTGTTTAATATCATTTACCATAATTTAATAATTCTCCTTAAACCATTGTATTATATCCTCAGACTCATATAAAGGCACTCCTTTAATAATTAAACAAGGAACCTGAGCCTTGCCACCCAAACTAGCTAACTCATCTCTTAATGATGAATCGTCATCAAAGTATACTGTTTTAACAGTAATATCCTGATCAGCTAAAAAGTTTTCTACCTTATGACAATAAGGGCAATAGTGAGCTGAATATAATAAAAGATCATCAATCATACTTATACGGTACAAAGGTCTAAAATACCTGTCAATACAACAATAGCATGATAATATTTAATTAATGAAACCTGAACCATGTCCATGCCAATCCAAAAAAAACTATCAAGACTGTTGCCAACGTTACCATAAAGATCCCAGCAAAATACCTACTACCGAACATTTACTACGAGCACGCTATACAGCATTTGTATACAAACTACCTAGCTTTATCAAACAAACCATGATTGAACCTGCGATAAAAGCCTATGATGAAAACTTCATTTTACATAGTCCTATCCAATGGAAATCATTACATATTCTTAACAAAAATAAGGGAGATGAATTTGATAACGAAGGAACAATTAATTTTATCGTTACCTGTTTAGAAACAAAAGAATCAACCAAACCATTTGCTGTTAAAGAAAGTAGTTTATTTAAACGTATTAATGGAATTTGGGTTTATGAAAAAGCCTTATCTATTGAAAACAATCCTATTGCTAAATAAAATATTAAATAATATTAAAAGTAATTTAACTAAAATTATTTAATACATTTTAACGATAATCTAGATAAAATCTTGAAATAAAAGGATATATCTAGTTATCGTGTTTTAGAGACAAAAATTTCAATTATATTTTTTAGCCCCCCTTTTTTGTCTCATAAACGATGAGGGCTGTTGAAAAAGTCCCTTTATAAAATCCTAACAAAACCACCTAAACAAACCCTGAAAACAAGCACGATTTATGCAATGTAAATATCCCATTATTAACCATGATTTCAAGAGCTAATGTATGCAAGGAAAACAATAGGTTTAAGAAACTTGAAAAAAAATGAAATTTATTTTTATTTAAACCGATAATAATTATAATAGGACCGTGTTATTAAATGTTCTTCATTTAGCGGTCACTTTAAATCTACTAGCTATTTAACATAGTTGGTAATCATATAAATTGGAGTATTTATGACTATTACTGGAATTACGAATTATGCTACAACCCCACATCCGTTTAATAATCCCACTTTAGGAGTAACGTATTCTAACAAACTTACATGTGATGATTTCTTAGGTAAGGCTGAATTAAACCCTGAAAATAGTCAGAAACTTTGTAAAAAAGGTTGTTTAGATGCTTGTGTTTTAAGACGACATCAAAAAATTCAAACTAAGATAACTGAAGATGATTCATCTCAAACATCAGACAATTATCGAAACTTGTTTTTGGCAGAACAAAATCAGAAAATTAATTTCAATCGAATTCATTCCTTACTTTTAGCATCTGATAAATTTAGTTATCGGCGAACTTCTGCTTTAGTTTCTGATTATTTTGTATTTCTTGGTCATAATCCTAAAATGTTATCTCATCCATTTAGGACTGTAAATGCGACATGCTATCGATTGGGGAGTCTTGCTCAAAAAGTTCCATCGTATCGAAGAACACCAGAATATAATAATGGTTTAAAATTATTTTCCGATATGTGTAGGTGTATTGATATTTTATTTGACAACTTTAAATATCCAGATAAAACAATTAACGTTTTATACGGCTCATTAGCTATGGCTAATCCTGAAGGGCATCAAATTATTATAACAACAAAAGACTTACCAAACTTTGAACATGCTATGGCTAATCCTGAAGCGCATCAAATTAGTATGATTCAATCTGATCCTCATGTATATCAAATTCAATTTGGTCGCTATAACCCAGTTCATGAAAATGTCCTTTCCAAACCGCAAATTAACCAATTGATTGATTTATTGCTAGAAGATCAATCAATCAACCCTAATGATAATTTAGTTCGTATTCAAGATCAGTTAATTAGAAAGGGGTTTGATCCATTTTTTTTCCTTTTTGAAAAGTTTCGTTATGAACTTATTACCCCTTTATTATTATGTATTCATAGAGAACATGATGATTTAGTTGAAAAACTGCTATCTCATCCTCAAATTAATCCAAATGAGAATGGGCTTCAGAATACATCAATGATTTTGCCTTATACATATAATAAACCTTTATTACATGCTTTGAATAGTGGATTAGATCAGATTGCATACCAATTATTAGATCATCCAAATATTAACAATACATTTGATAATATGTGGGATTTATTCAAAATTAGAAATACTTCTTTAACTATTAAAATGTTACAAAAATCTAAATTTTATGAACAGCTGTCTGAATTTTCAGACTATGTGAAAAATAACATGAATTTATTAATGATTTATTATCTATTAAACCTCTCAACAATGCTTCTTTTAGGAATTATATTTCTTCAAAAACATCAATTTCAATCATCAATTACCCGTAAAGATGAGTATATTAAATTGAAAGAAAACAGTATTTTAAAATTACTTCAAGAATCCAAAGTAACTGAGACTTGCTTAAAGTCTGAATTAGAATCTATTGATAATGAACGAAGTAGGATAACTCATGTTAGAAAAGACCGTATTGAAAAGTTGAAAGAACAAAAAGAAAAGTTGAAAGAAGAAAAAGACAAGTTATTAAAAGTGTTAAATGATATTAAATCGAATCTTGAATGTCCAATAAGTCAAAGTCAACTTATTGATCCTGTTGCAACCACGGATGGTCAGATTTATGAGAGAACAGAAATTGTGAAATGGTTGTCTAGTAAGGATACTTCTCCAAAAACTAATAATGTACTATCGCCTAAGGATAAAGACGATGTTATCCCTATGCATGCTTTGAAAAATATTCTCGAAATCTTAAATGATATAGAAATCCATTTTTAAAAGGATCCGATACATATCCAAAAACCACTCAATAAAAACTGTCCATAACCCTGTCGCACCATCAATGTTTCATATTTTAAGTTATAAAACAGGTTAAGAAACAGTATTTAATCAGGGAAGTCTAATAAAAAGGGTAGCATAGTTAAATTAACCCTTGTTTTGAATCAATTATTAGATTACCCGTCACTAAATACAGCTAAATAATCTATATATATAAATAAACGCTGTCCAAATGACATACTTCGCTGCTCGTGACGAGAAATCTGATGATATCGTCTTTGTAAAAAAAGTTTAAAAACAGATTATTAAGTGAATAGAGTATAAATAAAGTGTAAGTTTTGCAAAAACATTTACGCTTAGGATATAAAATAAAAAATAATTCATTAATCCTAGGGGGATTTTTGAGGGAGGATAAAATTATGAAGTCTGTTAGTGGTAAAGGAGATCCAGCCAATAATATACCCCTTCATATACCCAATAACACACGAATAACGCCTCCTTTGCCACCACAACCACCACCAACAACACCACCACCAACAACACCACCACCAACACCACCACCACCAACAGCACCACCACCAACAACACCACCACCGGGAACCCCGCCTCCTTTGCCACCACAACCACCACCGGCAGCTCCTCCAGCAGAACCACCGGCAGATCCTCATTCTTCGCCGCGTCTCCCTGGAAGCCCTATCACTGTAATTGATACGGGTAAAACTACAGCCAAAAAGATGACTGATAATGAGCTCAGAAGTTTACAAAAGAATGAGCTCACAAGTTTAGAAAAGAATATAGAAAATATTTTGGAAAAGGCATATAATGCGAATAATGAGAGTGAAAATCCAATAATCTCCACCAATTTAATGAAAATCAAGAAGAGTTTCCGACCTAGAATTGAACAAACAGAAGATTTAAAAAAGGTATGGGAAGATATAGAAACAATGCTACAAGAGACAGAAAGTCTACAAGAGACAGAAAGTCTAGATGTTGCAAATTACCGGGATTTTACGAAAAAAGTTATGAGCGTATTAAAGCAGGGTGTTATTAAACAATATTCTGATGAAAATAAAGCAAAAACAGCAATTAATGAATTAATCAAAACACTCAATTCAGTCAAAGATATGCCTACTAAGATAAAATATCCAAAACCGAAATTTTTAATCGGTATGGAAGGGAAGTATGATATGAATCTTACTACGAGAAATGATCAGGATAGATATTCAATAAAAGAGCTTCTGATAATTCTAAAAACATCACTTTCATTTTAAACATAGCTCCCTTTCTGAAAAATGAGACTTTTTTAACACACCCGATCGTTTACAAAGCATAAGTAGAACGGCTAAAATTAACTAAAATTTTTTGTCTCTAAACCCCAATAAATAAAGCTTTTACATAAAAAGAATATTATAAAGAAGATGTGATCAATTATTTTTTTTATCAAATAATTATTACAACTATAAACTCACACGAGTTAAGCTAAAAACCGGTTCACAAGATCATCTTCATGAGCATATCCATCCAAGGCATTTAATTCTTGTAAACACGTAGGAGAAGTTACATTAACTTCAATCAAATAATCACCAATCACATCAATACCAACAAAGCGTAAACCAAGCGACAATAACGCTGGTTTTAATTCAGCAATAATCGCCTGATCTCTAACCGTAATTTCTGTCGCTAAGGCTTGGCCTCCAACATCTAAATTATTACGATGATCATGAGCCGGATGTACCCGTAAAACAGCACCAATAGGCTCGCCATCACATAATAAAATACGCTTATCTCCATTAGCTGCATCAGCAAGCACTTCTTGAGCAACCACATAAGCTGTAGCTTTAGCAAACATCGTATCTAAAATAACATGCTTATTAACATCCTCTTGCGATAACAAAAAAATCGACTGACCACCAAATCCGTTGGTTGGTTTTAAAATTAATTGACCTTGTTCAGCTAAGACAGACTCTAGCATATCACGAGATGTTGTCACCCAAGTCTTTGGAATCAAATGACGAAACTGAGTTAACCAAAGCTTTTCATTAACCGTTCGAATCCCCGCTGGAGAATTAATACAACGAACACGATCAGACAACCGATCTAATACCCACATATCATGTAAATAAACATCATCAAATGGGGGATCAGTACGAATAAAAATAGCAGCAACATCATTTTCATGAAGACGCTCCCGTTGTCTAACATCAAAAGGAGACTCTTTATCACCCGTACAAGCTATTAAAACAACATCAAATACAATTCCCTCAGGAGTAATAGAAGTAGCACCTTGAGGCAAAAAATAAATATCATGACCCAAACGCTGACACGCTTGCATCAATAAAACAGATGTATCCTTATCAGGCTTCACATAAGCTAATGGTTTCATTAAAAATAAAATTTTCATACGTAACTATTTTCTAATTGCTTAATCTCTTGTTGAGCAGCATACACCGACACTAATCCCAAGAATCGATAAAAATACAAATCATCAATAATTGGATACTCATGCATCATATCCAATCGATCACTAGGGTTTTCAGTATTATTATCCACACACATTTTTTGAAAACTCATACCTCGTGAATTTAAATTGTCACGATCTGATTTTTCAGAATTCAATCGAAAAAAACCACCTAAATAATGACGACTCGCAAAGTATATACAAAGTTCTGCAACCTGATTATTAATACGTAACGAAGAAGGAATACCTTCTTGTAAAATCAAATTATTAATAACTTGCCCCTGCTTTCCTTTCGTCAATTGATTACGCTGTTTTCGATTAAAATCTAAAATTGCTTGAGGTGAATCAATGGAAATTACACCCATCCCATAAGAACCACTATTAGCTTTGATAAACACATGAGGTTTTTGATCAATACCATAATAACGGTAAGACAGCTCAAGCTGAGAAAACAACTCTTTTGCTTTCTCATAAAGTTCTAACCGATCATCATGATCATTAATATTACAATTTGAACATTCCACAAAAGACGTGGTTAAAAAAAAGGGATCAATATCAAACTTAGCAGAAATTTTTTCCATAATTCGATTAACTTCTTGAAAATGATGAGATTTATTACGAGAATGCCACCCTGCAGCTAAAGAAGGGTATATAGGAACATTAATTTCTTTTAGCATATCCGGAACACCCTGAATTAAATCATTATTTAATAACACAAAATCATAATAGGATGCTGATAACTTATCCTGTAAAAATTCAAGATTATAAACAAGCAACTGATTCCCCGCTGCTGTTTCTAATTCAGTGAAACCATCCTTACATTCAGCTACCATTGAATCATCAAACAAGCTAGCAACATCCACTTCATAAAAAGCATCTTCTAAATACGTTTTAAGAGCAAAAACATTTTCCAAATAAAATGTATTACGTGTATGATTTTCAGCTAAAATTAAAATTCGCTTACAATTAGGCAAAAAACTTGACACTGTTTTTTTAAATAACAATGGAATTTCATCATAACTTAAACGACATAAGTTATTAAATCCAGCAGGAAATAAATTCATATCAATCACAGCTGCTTTAACATCATTCATACGAATATCAGCTGATGAATATAAAGGTAATTGCAAATCAATACCGTTCATATCTAAAAAAGATACTAAATCATCATAATGGCGCGTTATCGTTTGCTTTACAGATCGTAGTGACATCATTAAATTCCTGCAAATTGCATATTAAATAAATTAGCATAAAAACCAGCTTGTTTTATCAAGGTTTTATGGTTACCACATTCTATTACTTTCCCCTCATTAAACGCAAGGATAATATCAGCATGTTGAACCGTTGATAATCGATGCGCTACAACAATAGCCGTCTTTTGTGCCAATAAAACATCCAATCCCTTTTGAATCGCTTCTTCAGCAACAGAATCCACAGAAGCAGTTGCTTCATCCAATAAAATAACAGGACTATCACTAGCTAAAGCTCTTGCAAAAGAAATAAGTTGAGCCTGACCAGCTGATAAAGATTGGTTTCCTTTTTCCAAACAGTAATCATAGCCACCTGGTAAACTCATAATAAACTCATGAATAGCTACTTGTTTAGCAGCCTCTACCATAGCATCCGAGCTAATAGCAGAATTTCCAAGCGTAATATTAAAGGCAATACTATTAGAAAATAATGTTGTTTCTTGATTTACAACAGCAATAGAACGTCTTGTATCAGCCAAATCTAATGTAGCTAAATCATAAGAATCTAACGTAATAGTACCAGTATACCCATCATAAAGTTTACTTAATAAGCGTAAAACCGTCGTTTTACCAGAACCAGTTGGTCCAACAAGCGCTAACAAATCCCCCTTTTTTAGAGAAAATGAGACGTCAGATAACACAACTTTATCTTCAAAACCTTTATAAGCAAACGATACATTATCAAAAGTAACATTACCCTCAAAAGAAACTAACCGTTGTTTGCCTGAACGCACATAATCTTGAATATCAAACGTCGAAAATATTTTATCTAAAGAAGCTAATGCATGTTGTAAAATAGCAAATTTTGTAGAAATCTCTTTAAGAGGTGTAAAAAAACGATGAATATAATCAACAAAAGCAACTAAAACACCTAAGGTAACAAAATCAGCTTGGTATTGCCCCCATCCATACCAGATCACCACCGCAATCAAAATAGAATTTAATGAATCTATCAAAGAATATAACATAGCATCATAAGATACCGATGATAATGTGGATTGTTTATAAGTTTGATTCAAACGTTTAAAACGTTTAATACTATGTTGTTCTTGTTGAAATAACTGTAAAACTGAAACTCCTTGAAACTGTTCTTGAATATACCCATTCATTTTACCCAAAGTAGTACGAATCATCTCAAATGCAGCACGCAATTTAATACGAAAAAAATTTACGACTACAACCATAGGAGGTAAAATCAAAATTGTAATCAACGTTAATTTTGGACTTAGTAAAAACATAACAACAATAATACCTATTAAGGTCAACAAATCGGCTAATAAAGTAACCAAACCACTAGCAAAACTTTCATTAAGGGATTCAATATCCGATGTTAAACGAGATGTAACAACCCCTAAAGGGGTACGATCATAATAGCGAGCAGAAAGATTTAAAACATGCTGAAACAAATCAGCTCGAATATCCTGAACCGTTTTCTGACCAATATATTGAAACAAAAACACTTGTAATGTACGTGATAAAAAATCAAACAAAACACAACAACCAAACAACATTGTAATAATCTGTAATAATGGTAAATCACCCACTAAAATAGCATCATCAATCGCTTTTTTAACAAGATAAGGCTGAGCTAAATTAAAAAAAGAAAGTAAAGGAATTAAAGCAAGTGCAACACCTAATAAAAAGCGATGCCTTTTTAAATACTGCCAATAGTTTAATAGATATCGTTTATCATGTTTCATAATTGATCCACCAATTTCTGATAACGCCATGTATAAGCATAAAGCCCTTCTTTTTTAATTAACTCATCATGAGTTCCAGTATCAATAATAGAACCATTTTGAAACACATAAATACAATCACAAGCCAACAAAGCACTAACGCGATGCGATACCATCACCAAAGCCTGTTCCGGCAATTTAGCAGCCATAATATTAGCAATCATTTGCTGTTCTGTATCATGGTCAACCGCCGATACAATATCATCTAATAACAACAACGAAGAAGACTTATAAAAAGCACGAGCCAAAGCAACTCGAGACCGCTGTCCCCCTGACAACACAACGCCTTTTTCACCAATCAACGTATTAAACCCAGCTGGAAAACGAGTGATATCATCTGTAACACATGCTTGATCTGTTAATAAACGTAACGATTCATCATGATCCGAGAAAAAACTAATATTATCATGAATAGATGCAGAAAATAAAAAAGGGTTTTGAGAAACAGCACTAACATAAGCTTGATAGGCTGAAATAGACAAGGTATTTAAACAACGACCTCCAATCATAACCTGCTCATCAGCCACTTTTTTGCTACCTGATAAAATATTAATAAGTGTCGATTTACCAGAACCTGAAGGCCCAAAAAAACCAATAACCTGACCTTTCTGAATAGTAATATTAATATCCTTAAGGACAGGATCCATAGTATCATCATAAACATATGAAAGATGCTGACAAGTAATAGGAAATAAAGAATCTGATTCATCAATCGCAAGCTCACCCTTAAAATCATTTGTTTCATCTAAAATATCAGCAAGACGAGACCAGGCCGCTTTACCTCGTTGAATAATATTAATAATCCAAGCTAAAGAAGCTGTAGGCCAAGCTAACAAACCAATATAAGTACCCATTGCTACAAATTCACCCACTGTTAACGCTGAATTAATAATTAATTTTCCACCTAACAGTAATAAAACAAAACTACCAATAGAACCAATAATACCAATAAAGGGAAACATACCTGCACGAACTTTTGCTAACTGAATATTTTTAAACACATAATCATCATTTTTTTGATGAAATAATGTTAAAACAGCCTCTTCAGCAACCGATGTTTTAATAACTTTTATGTTACTAAACATTTCAACAAAAAAATTGGTAATATCACCCAAAGCTTGCTGACATTGATACGTATATAAATACATATATTTTACAAAAAAACCAACAAAACCCATTGCTAATGGAATCGGTAAAACAACCCAAAACGTAAGCCCAGGATGAATATGCGTCATCTGCACAATCACAAAGCTATAAATCATAATCGTATTAATAATATGTAAAAACCCTAATGCAGCCGTTGCCCGTAAACTTTGAACATCATTAATCATCCGAGAAATAAGATCTCCGATCTTTTGCTTCTGATAAAATGTTTCAGATAAACCCAATAAATGAGAAAACAAGCTATCTCTTAAATCATATTCAACAAAACGACCTGGAAAAAAAATTAAAACACGAGATAACGTTCGAACAATAGCTAACAAACAAGCAAACCCGATAATCTTAAGTAAAAAAGGCTGAATATAATCAAAGTCACCTTTATCAGCTAATAGATCAACCGCTTCTTGTATATATAAGGGAATAACAGTAGCAACATAGTTAGTAGCAATAAGCGCAAAAAATCCAGCGCAGTAATAAGGCCAATAAACAAGAACATATCGTCGAATAAACTGTAACATTCACTATCCTTAACTTAAGTTGGTTAATGGTATCATAAAAAAGGGAATAATCATAAAGAAATGAAAACACTAATAACACTACTCCTACTAACCTGTTTTATAGCATCCACTGATGCTAATACAAACTTAAAAAGAAACACTATTGAAATAGAATACATCCGTTATGATTATCTAGGCAGTTATCGCGCTATCGTAAGTAAACCCAAAGGAAAAGGCCCTTTTCCAGTCATTATATACAGTTACGATGAATTTTATGATTGGGCAGGTAAAACATTAGCTAATAAACAAGGATATAACTTAGAATATATTGCCGGTTATTTTGCTAAACTAGGCTATGTATGTCTTATCCCTATTGAACGATTCCGTAAAGTAAAATCAATTGTTGGTGTAAGTACCTATATCAAAAAAAAGTCTTATGTAGATCCAAACCAACTACATTTAGTAGGAATGTCAGAAGGTGCCTTTTTAACAATTGTTGCAGCCGAAACCATAAACCAATTTGCTAGTATGACCTTAATTGGCCCCATAGAAATTAATGACAAAGGCTACTTATCAAACCAGTTATTTAAATATAAACAAGCATTAAAACCCAATATCCCCATCTATTTAATGATGATCCATGATGTAGGCTGGCGAATTAACTATCAAAAAATACTATACAAAAAAATGAAATCCTTTTACAAAAATATAGAATATAGACAAATGTTTAAAGAAAAACGATGGTTTTGGAATATAGATCGTTATGGAAAAGACATTAACCTTTTTATCTTAAAACAGTATAATCGCAACCATGCGCGTAAGAACACATACAAACCCACTCAATATCATCCAGCGTTTTGATCACATTGAATTACCCGATTCGACTCAAGAACTTGATATAGAAATAGGTTTTGGAAAAGGAGTATTTTTACTAAATTGGGCAAAACAAAACCCAAACCATCACGTCATTGGAATAGAAGTCCGAAAACAAATGGTAGATCTATTAGCTAAAAAATTAAAACAAGAAAAGCTTCCTCACACAACAATCTTTCATGGAAATGGACAGTATTTTATTAATGATGCAGCAAAAGATAATAGCATTAACCGAATCTTTATTTTTCATCCAGACCCATGGTTTAAAAGCAAACATCATAAACGGCGTGTAGTGAGTAATACATTTCTAAAATTAGCCTTACAAAAATTAAAACCTAAAGGAAAAATATATATTAGTACCGATGTTGAACCCTTATTTGAAGATATGCAAACCCAATTTAAAGAATTTAAAACATTTCAAACAATAAACGATTCATTTTGGGAAACAGCATACCAAACACACTGGAGCCAATTTTCTAAAACAGATAAAAGAGATACCTTTATGCAAACCTATGAAAAAATCATTACGAAATAATAAATTCTCCATTTTCATAAATCAAAATATCATCAGCAAAAATCTGGCCATCTGTTTTCATATCTTTAATCATATCCCAGTGAACAGCTGATTCATTATTACCACCTGTTTCTGGGTACGAAGCACCAATAGCCATATGAATCGAACCACCAATTTTTTCATCAAACAAAATATTTTTAGTAGCCCGTTGTATCGAATAATTAGTTCCAATAGCAACTTCACCAAATTGTCTTGCTCCTTCAATAGAAAATACCCGATCTAACACATCCTGACCTTTATCTGCCTTCCAAGTTGATACAACGCCTTTATCAACTTCCAAAAAGACTCCTTCAACGTCAGCACCTTCATAAACAGTAGGGTAGGTAAAATAAACATGACCCTGAACACTATCTTCAACAGGTCCCGTAAACACTTCACCAGATGGCATATTATAATGACCATCAGAATTAATCCAAATACGATCTTTCGTACTAAAAGAAATATCCGTATTAAGCCCCACATACCGAATATGAGAAACTTTATTTAAATAATCTACAATATATTGTTGCTTATCACTTAAATGTTTCCAAGAAGCAATAGGATCCGCTGTATCTAACATACACGATTGATAAACGAAATTTTCATAATCAGCTAAAGACATCCCACATTCCTGAGCAGCCGCTTGTGTAGGATACACACACAACACCCATTGCAACTCTTTTTTTGCTGATCGTTGCATATATCGCTTACGTAAGGGGGCCATAGCCTCCTGTAACACACGTTTTTTGTCAGAAGAAACCTCAGCTGTAGATTTTAAATTAAAAGGCGCTATAACTCGAATTAAAACATCAAATTCTTCCACAGCTTTATGATAAAAAACAGGTAAAGTTGATAACTGATCATTAGAACTAAAATCATACATAATTTTATCTTGATCCTGAAACGATAAATCAAACTCTACAATACACCCTCGTTCAAGTAATAATTGATATAATTTTTGTAATAACGGTTCTGCCAAATAAGTAGATTTAATTAAAACACGTTGTTTAGGTTGTACCCCAACACAATAATCCACTAATAATTTTGCATATTTTTCTAACATAACATAACCTCCAATCAAAATACTCAGGTAGAATTAATTATTAATAGTGTAACCGAATCCCTTTTAATTCGCATCGTTTTTTTAGTTCAAAAAGTAACGGATCAAAAGGATCAAATTGGCCGGAAATATCCAAACGTTTTAAACAAGATTGTTGTTCAACAAAAGTCATCAAAATAGGTAAAGATTCAGATGATAACTGATTATTGGCTAAAAACAATGATTCAAGGGTAGGGTGATGATTAAGTCCCGTTAGTAAATCCGCTAACCCCGTATCTGTAATATAGTTATGAGATAATACAAGGTGTTTAACAGCTTGGTTTTGAGCTAACGCTAAACCTAAATGTTTAGCACCTAAATCATGAATTTCATTATGATTAAATACAAGCCAACCGATAAAACGATTAACCTTTAACAAATCCGCTAACCCAGCTTTCGCAAATTCATTAAAAGTAAGAGCATTATGAGACAAAATCAAATGTTTAATAGACGTATTATGTTTTAAAAATGAAACTAAATTCACAAAGCCTTTATCTGTAATATGATTATGAGCTAACAGTAGGGCTTGTTGAGGCTTTGATGGTAACAATTGTTTTATTAACTGAGGTATATCCTGATCAGAAATAGATGAATGTGCAAACTGAAACCCATAATCAGATAAAGGAGGTCGGTAAAATTCACGTGTATCCGATGATTCTTTTTGAAACAAATCAGAAAACGAATGGTTAGCTAACTCAAGGTTAGAGTTATGGTCCAGTGATTGTTTACCCACTTGTTTATGAGTATCAAAATTCCAAATATTTTCGAGCATAATTAGAGATACCATCATAACATAGAAAATAAACATCCCAAGAAGGAATAATTGCCAAGAAAAAAAGGGTATGATACTATTCTTTTCACCTAACTGTGGCCCTATCGTCTAGGGGTTAGGACACCAGGTTTTCATCCTGGCAGCCGGGGTTCGAATCCCCGTAGGGCTACCAACAAAACCCATTCACAGTTAGTAAAAGTATCTGCGTTAATTATTACATGCACTCCAAGGCCAACAACTTTTATTTTTTTTATAAGAAGAATTCCAATTATTTTTTATATTGTCATTTTTCCTCCATTCATCATAAATATCATTTCGTCTTTCTGTACTAAGATCAGTTTCATGAAATGCGTCTTGCGCGGTTGTAACATTTCCAATATCATCATACCATTCATCAATCGATTGGCTAAAACTGTGCGCGTATTTAAACATTTCCCTCATAGTTTGACAACCATAAGGTGTCCAATTTCTGATGTCATGCCCACCATTATCAAAGCTAGTCGCACTTTCAAACATGGAATCCATACTTTTAACACTTCTAACATCCCAAGCTGCTAGATTTTGATTAAATG
>MDSV01126535.1_pt1 | contig 18643 bp, 7 predicted proteins | sample 810851 | NCBI WGS metagenome assembly MDSV01 (sample SAMN05326640, study PRJNA326480) | marine metagenome | isolation source: seawater | place: Atlantic Ocean: North East | collected 2012 | reverse complement strand
GTCCGTGCGCGACCGCCTGCGGGACCTGGAGCGGTCCGTCGCCACCGAGCGCGCGTCGCGCGCGGCCGACCGCGCGCGCGTGGATACGCGTGTGGAGGTGTCCACCGCCTCGCCGGCGCGCGGCTGGCGCGACGCGCGTCGTCGCGAGAGCCGCGTGCGCGCCACCACCACCGTCGAGACGCCGTTCGACAACGGCGACGCGCTCTTCGTGCGGCTCGCGACCGCGGCGGCGGACGGGCGCGGCGATTCGCCGTCGCCGCGTCCGCGGCGCGCGGACGCGCTCCAGCTGGACAAGCTCGCGTACCGCCGCCGCTGCGGCCCCGACGCGTGGATGCGGCTCGTTCTCATCGGCGCCGAGGGCCACGACGCCGCGGCGACGCTCAGCCCCACCAGCAAGGGCGCGAGCCTCAGCGGGCTCGGAACCAAAGGCGCCGCCGCGCTCGCCGGGTGCCGCGGCGCGGCGGTGTGCGCATCCGTCGACGCGCCGGACGGCGCTGCCGGCGTCGCCGCGGGCCTTTTCTCCGGCGACTGCGCGATTCCCGGCGCGGCGCGCCCGCGCGCGATGGCGCAGGCCACCGTTCGCCCCGGCACGCGCGCGGCCGCGTCGCTGGCCGTCGCGGTCACGGACGCGTTCGCGGACGGCGACGCGGCGGGTATCCTCAGCGCGCAAGGCCTCGTCGCGCTCGGGGAGCGCGCGCTGGTCGGGGCGTGGGCCTCGGCTGGGCTCCGAGGCTCCGGGGGGCGCGGTTCCGATTTCGTCCCCGACTGGGGCGTCGTGGCGACCGCGCCCCCTTCGGAAAACGCACCGGGATGGGGGTTGGGTTTCGGGCGCGGACGCGGGGACGAGCGTCGCGCGGAGACGCGCGGGGAGGGCGCGGGGACGAACGGCGCCGGCGCGTCGTCCGCGGCGCCGCTTCGCTTCGAGGGGTTTTTGCGACTGGGGGACGGGTTCTCGAACCACCGGACGGTCATCCCGGGGATCGTGCTCACCCGGGACGAGACCGCGCGTTCGTGGGACGCGACCGTCGCGTGCAAAGTGCAGTTCGACGTCGCCTCGTGACGCGCGAGCCAAAAGTGTCTTGTAAAAGTCATGTTCGACGTCCCGACAATTTTCCGATTCGCGCGGGAAGTTCGCCGTGTCGCTCCGACACCGCACATTTCTGCTTGACAGCGTGGCGCCCTTCCCACTGCCGGCTGCGCGCGTGTCCCGGGCGCGATGGCGCACAACCTCGGCACGCACTTCGGATGCATGGAGCCTCGGAACGTCTGTTGGGCGCACGGCGTGAACAGCTCGGAGGCGTTGGATGTCGCGCTGGCTGACGCGTCGTGCCACATGATCGAGGCGGACCTCTTGATTCGCGGCGCGTCGACGCGTTCGTCCAAGGCGGCCGCGCGGTGGAAAGCGGCGGGGTCGAGCACGGGGGCCCTGACCGCGCGCGACGTGATCATGTGCCATCCCCCTGCCGTGGACGGCGACTTGACGTTCGATCAGTTCTTCAAGCGGGTGTTTCTCGCGGTCAAGGCGGGGAGAAGAGTCGGGCTGAAACTCGACTTCAAAGATGCGGACGCCGTGCTGCCTTGCGTGCGGCTGCTGCGCGACAGCAACGTGGGGATCTACGACGCGTCGTACGTCGGCGCGCACGCGTCCACGCGGACGATGCCCATTTGGCTGAACGCGGACGTCATCCGCGGCCCGGGCGGCCGACCGCCCATCCCGGGCGAGCCGTTCGTCGCGAGGTGCCTCGAGCACTGTCCGAGCGCGACGCTGAGTCTCGGTTGGACGACCAGCGGCACGCCGCGCCTGGGGTACTCGCGGCGCATGGTAGAACAGATGCGCGCGCTCACGGCGAACGTGCGCGCGCACGTCACGTTCGCGCCGTCCGCGGCGCACCTCTTTGCCAGCGCGGAGACGCCGCGTGCGGGAATTCTCGCGCTGCTCGAGGAGAAGGCGGTGACGGGCGGAGGGACCTCGAGCGACGCCGCGGAGGCGACGGTGAAGAGCGGAGGGACCTCGGGCGACGAAAAGACCGCGGAGGATGCGTGCGGTCCGCGCGTATCCTCCGCCAACGTTGATTTGGCACCCGCGACGCCTCGCCGATCCCCGTCGAAACCCGCGTCGGTCACTGAACACGCGGACATCTTCTCGGTGCTCTCCGCCGCGATCGCGTCGCCGAGCAAGGCAACCGATCCCGTGGCGGCGGCGGCGGCGCCGCCGCCGCGGCCGGCGCCGCGGACCATCACCGTCTGGGGCCCGGCGACACCGCGCGTCCGGCGGTGGTTCCTCAACGCGCTTCCCGCGAACAAGACGTACGTGGACGTGAAGCCGAGTAACGCGATCGAATCCGCCGTCATCGGCGCGTACGTCGCGACGCGGCCTCTGTACGCGCGGCTCTTCCCGTGAACCGCGAACTGCGAACCGCGCGCGGCGAGCGAGCGACGCGTTGCGTGCTTGTATTTGATACTTATACTATGGTTATTCGCCACCGTATCTATATAGATAGTCCTATGCCGCGTTTTAGGTACGATATCGAACGACGGCCTCCGATATCGAACGGCGGGACGGACGTCTCGCGCCGATGGACGCGAAACGGCTTTCGCGGCGCGCTTCGATCACGCTCCCGGCGCGACGGGCACCGGCGGTCTGTCCCCCGCGCGACCCGCCCTGGACGCGTCCTTCGCGCGCGCGGGCGCGAAGTTGACCCGGGCTGATTTCTTGCCGATCCTCGGCGGCGCCTCCGCGCACCGCGCGACGCACGTCTTGGCGTCCTCCTCGGAGGGGAACTCGACGTAGCACGATCCGTAGAAAAACCCGGTGTTTTTGTCGGCGATCCACTCCACGGCGTCTCCGCCCGCGCGCTTCGACACCGCGGGCGGCGCGCCCTTCCCCCGCTCGATCCCGGCGAGGGCTAGGCGCACGTCACTCGCCGTCACCGCCAGCGGCAAACGCGCGACGTGCACCCACCGCGCCGCCTCGAGAGGGCGCCGCGGCTTTTTCCCGGCGCGGTCGTCGGCGCTCCCGCCGGACCTCGACGTGCGCTCGCGGTTGCCGTCCAGCGCGAGCTTCCGTTTCTGCGCCACCAGGTCGGGGAGCGGCAGGTCGCGCAGACTGACCCCCGCCTCGCACAACGGGCACCGCAGCGCGTTTTTCAGCTCGCCGTCCGCGCGCCCGCGGCAGCGATCGCACACGATAACGGGCACCTTGCACTCCTTGTCGGCGCAGGCGTGCTTGCCCTTGTACAGCGCGTAGGGGCTCTTGCACACGCAGCAGACGCTCCCGGTCTCGCGCTCTACTTGTCGCTCGTCCTTCTCCTCCGCCTTCTGCTCCCCGCGCAGGTCGAACAGGTAGTTCCGCCCCTTCCAGTACCCGCCCTCGGGGAAGGTCTTGAGGTACCGGTCGATCCCGCCGCGCACGTGGAAGATTCCCTGAGTCTCGAGCGTCTCCTCGGCGCGCTCCATCTGCGACAACAGCGCGGTGGCGCGCTCGCAGCGGATCCCTCCCGTGCAGTACATCATCACTTTCTTGCCCTTGAGCTTCTCTTTCGTCTCGGGCTTGTTCAGCCACTTGGGGAACTCTCTCGAGTTCCGCATCATGGGGTCCAGGAACTGCGCGCCGCCCTTCGGCGGCTCGATGCGGCCAATCGTCGTCTCGTAGTGGTTGCGCACGTCAATCACCACGGTGTCGCTCTCGCCGAGCATCTCGTGATACTCGTCCGCCTCCAAATGTTTCGCGGTGTTCTGCTTCAGCAGAGGTGCGCGCTCGCCCCCGAGCCCGTACGCCACGAGCTCAAGCGTGGACTTTAGCGTCAGCGCCTTGAATTTGGTGCTCGGGTCCACGCCGTCCGTGAGCTTGAAGTCGGTGTCGTTGAACAGGTTGGGATCGAAGTCTCGCAAACCCTGGCAAAACCGGCGCGCACCCCACGGCGGCGCGGTGAGGGTGCAGTTCACGCCCTCCAGCGCGATGCGCCCGCGGCCGGTCACATCGTGCTCCGCGGCGAGCCTGTGGAACTCCGCCAGCGCCTGCTTCTGACGGCGAGCGCTCCACACGGGCTCGACGTACTGGTAAAAGAGGATCTGCGTGATGCCGTCCAGCGAGGCGGGGGGAGGTAGCGGCTTGTGCGCGACGGACCGAGCGCCCGTCTCGACAACCTTCTCGGGAGGGGACATCGAGCCGGCGCGCGAAACGCGCGAATTCCTCGCGAGGAGGAGGACCGCCGCGGGCCCGGTGGGGACAAGACTGACCGAGAGCACCGCCGCCACCGCTTTTCGTCGAGCTGACAATCCGCGCGCCCGCCGGAATCCGGTCCTGGTCATGCACAGGCTTGTTGTGGCAAACTTGTGTCCTGTTGAAAGTAACCGAGCCTTCGGGTGCGGCGCACATCTCCGCTCGCCTCGCGTCTCGGCGCGAAGGCGCGCGGGTTCGGTTTCGTCGCCAGGACCAGCGCGCTCCACCTCGTGAGCTCGCGGACGCGGGAAGGACACACGCGGCCGCCTCGGCTCGCGCGGGATCCGAACATATCCGAATCTTCTACACATCTCGTTCGGTCTGCAACCTCGCCGTTCGCGCGCCCAGGCGAAGCACGCCGTACGCGTGCACGGCGAGCCCCGGTGCTCGATACGCGATGCCGTCCCTCTTTAGCGCGGGCGCGACCTCGACCCGCGCGCTCGAGCGCGTCTCGGGCCTGGTCTCGAGGGTCACGACCACCGAGCAGTGCGGCGATCCCACCCTCCCGCCCACCCAGGAGAAAAAGCGCGCGTACTGGACCTGGTTCGCCTGCGCTGCGGTGCTGGAGACGTATTACGCCGCGCGCCGGACGCAGACCAGCATCGACGAGCACGGCGCGTCCACGGGCGCGAGCGAGTATGTGCTGCTCACGCGGGTGCTCAGCGTCTCGACGCGGCTGATCATCGACCTGTACACGCTGCGCTCGCTGAACGCGCTGGGCGAGCGGAGCGGGCTGCGCTCGCCCTCGCGCTCGCGCGGCGCGCCCGCGCTCGAGGTGAGCGAGGAGACCTCCGTGCTGATCCGGCACTTCTTCAAGCTCTTGCACGGCGCGCTCGTGGTGAACCACGCGATGCTCGTGGGCGAGCCGCCGGACGGATTCCACGCGTACCCGATGAAACAGATCACCATCTCCATCCTGTCGCCGACGTTCTTCGGCGTCGCGTTCGCGGTGAAGAGCACGGAGGGCCTGCTGAATCTGTCGTTCATCAATCTGGCGTTCACCGCCGCCACCGCGCTCTCCATCCCCCAAGCGCAAGCGTTCTCGAACACGCGTGCGTTCGCGTACATCGAAGAGCCGAGGGGTTGCGAGAACGTGCCGCGGGTGTTCCTCACCGTCGCCGTGGTGTTGGGGCTGGCGCCGTTCGTCTCGAGCCTCGTCGCGCGGCTGGGGAAGCGGGTCTTCGCCGCGCGCTTCGTCCCCGACCCGGAGGCCCGAGGCCGGGAGGCGGCGAGCGGAAAGCCCGCGATCATGACGATCGATCGCGTGGCCGACACGGCCGGGCCGCGCGAGGACGGGAGCTTGGAACTCAGCGCGAGCGCGTTTTGTTTCCAGGGCCCCGAGCCGTTGTCCGTGGTGATCTGCCGCGGTCTCCTCGGGGTTTCCCCGCGCGTCACGTTCGACGGCCGCGTGCTCCGGTCGTCCATCGAGCCCATCATCTCGCGCACCGGCGAGACGCGCGCGCTGCTGCGCGTGTTCCCGCCTGATTCTTGGAACGGGGACACGCCCGTCGGTAGGGCGTGGGTGGTCACTGGATACCAGGAGAAAGGCTCCGCCGGCTCGTCCCCCGGGGACCGAGAGGGTACCGAAAACCGCGACGACGCCGGGACGGATCCGTTCCGGCCCGTCGGCGCGGCGGCGCCCCTGCTGTTCCTGCCGGACGCGGAGACGGCGCTGGAGGTGAACGCGATGGTCGCGCTCGTGCGCAAGAAGATGGACGGCGTGAACGCCGACAAGCTGTTGCTACGGCTGGGGAATTGTATCACGCGGGCGACGAATAACGCGCGCGACATGGTCGCGATGATCGACGCGGTTACCGCGATGGGCATGAAGCGGTGCGAGGCGATGCTGCGGGACCTCGCCGCGGACCAGGCGGATTTCCGAACGGGGGACGGCAGCGAGGCCCCGTCGCGCGCCCACCACTCGCGCGACGTCACGAGGAGACGTGGGCTCGCGAAGAAGCCACGCTCGTCCAGCGAGGATACCGACGACGTCGTCCAGGGACCGGTCTCGGACGCGCGAGTCTTCGACGGGCCCGTCGGGACGCGGACCCGGTCGAAGCGCGCGCCGGCGCCAAGACGCGCGGCGCGGCGTGCGCCTTGAGATCGCGTTTTTTTTTTTTTTCCTTCGGCGCGCGTACGGGAGACGAGTCACGCACGAGGTAGAGTTCAAGATGCGTTGATGTGTATGTACACGCGCTCGTTCACGGCGACACGGCGTCACGCGACACGCGCGCTTCGGTCACACCTGGACCATCCCTTCCGCGACCGGCATCATGAGCGCGTTGACGCGCTTGACGCGGTTGAAGACGTGCAGCGACAGCGCGCCGAAGGCACCGTAGATGAGCGTGAGGACTGTGAACACCGCGATCACCTCGCCGACGGCGACGGAGCAGGCGATGAGGATCCAGATGAGCGCGAGCGACAGGCTCATGGTGGCCACCACGGCGGAGAGGACCTTGATCGTGATCACCGCGCCGACGACGCTGCCCCGTCCGCGACACCGCTCGAACAGGTGCATGCTGGACGCGATGATGCCGAGGATGGCGAGCGGGAGAGAGATGGGGAACACCCAGATGGAGAAGAAGAGCATCACGACGGACGCGGCCATGTACCCCGTCATGAGCGCCCTCAGCCCGTTCCACGCCTCGATGGCGTCTGGGAGGTCGGGATTCACGGCCCCCGCAGGGAAACCCGGGTACGCGCCGTCCATGGGCATCGCCACCGCCGTGGGAACCGCGCCCGCGGGGGCCACTCGCGCCACCGGGGGAGGCCCATCCGGGAACGTCTGCGCGGCGACTTCGGCGGGAACGCCCTCGGCGACGTCCGACGTCTCCGCGCCGACGGGCGAGGGGTGCGGGTCGTACGGCGCGTCGCGAGTCTCGTCGAGCCGCGCGTAGCCTGTAGGAGCCATGTCGAGAGATGACCACGCGCGCGGTGCTCTACCGAAGAAGGAACGAAGAGACTGACACGTGTGGTAAAATTTGAGCGTCGACTGCGCCCGGCCCCGGGCCGCGTCGCGCACCCGACGACTTGGACGACATTCTTGTTTTTAATGACGAGGCGTCCGCTTTCACCCGCACACTTCGAGCCCGGTCTCGTCGCACGGGGGCGATGGGCGGCGAGAAGCGGCGGCCGACTGAGGATGATGGCTCGCTTAAGGCGCTCGAGCGCGCGGGTGAGCGGTTCATGGCGATGTTCGATGACGAAGACGAAGGGCCCCGACCGAAAAAGAAAAAGGGAGGAAAGGATGAGCGACGCGTGCCGAGCGACGCGACCCCGCGTGCGACGTCCACCTCGACGAAAGTCGGGAAAGCGAAGGGCGCGAGCGAAAGACGGAGGGGAGAAGATCGAGATGACGTCAACGTCGCGCCCGTCGCGAGCGCCGGCGTGAAGCGCGAGCGTGTCGGCGCCGACGCGCCGAGACACGCCACCGCCGCCGCCGCTTCCCCCCGGCGCGATCCCGAAGTCGTCGTGTTTTCCGGAGACCGCCCCAACCTCGCGGCGTCGCGCGCGGGCGCGCTTTCGGCGGACGTCAAGCGCCGCGCTAAGAGACTGTTCATGTCCGACTCAATCGCTCGCGTGCACGAAGTCGCGAAACCCGAGGCGGACCCGAGCGTTTCCGCGGACAAACGCGGCGCCGCCGGGGGCGTCGTTGCGGGTGACGAGCCCGCGGGCGAGGTCGCGGGCCTGACCGGCGCGTCTCTGAACGACATGCGGAAGCAAGTGCGGGCGTTCGGGGCGACGGGCTTAGACAAGTGGTCGAGGAAGGCGCTGGAGCAGAAGGCGCGCGTCGCGCTCGGCGCGAAGGCGGAGAAGGGCGTGCGCACGCCGCCAACGGTTGGCGTCGGTATGTGGAAGAAAAACGAGGCGCGCGAGGAAGCGCGGCGGCTCGAGGTTTTCGACGCCGGCGGCAAGCTGGCGAAGAAGAAGCGGGGGCTGCGCAAGGCGGACCTCGCGGAGCACGCCGAGTCCAGGGACCGCGGTCTCGCGTGGGGCAGCGGGAAATTCAGAGGCGGTGTTCTGACCGTCTCGAAGAAGGACCTGTCGAGGGAGGAAAACGCCGGGACGGGGGCGGCGTATCTGGCGGGGACGAAACTCTCGGGCGCAGACGGAAAGCGAGCGCGCGGGAAGGGAAAGAGCGGCGCGGGCTCGAAGACAAAAGGCGGGAGGCCGCAAGGTGGGAAGAAGTACAAGAAGAAGCGGTAGTCACGCGAGGCGTCGTTCGAAGAAACGCGGTTCTGTTTTGAACCGCGCGCGGTTCGCGCGAATAACAAAAGAAGCGTCTCATCGAAAGCCGGCGACTAGGCTCGCGAGCGCCGTCTTTTGGTCCTCGGGCAAACCCGCCGCCGCGGCGTCCACCGCGGCGGCGTCCATCGCGTGCAGTTTCGCGACGGACGCCGCCACGGCCGCGAGCGTCTCGCGCTTCGGGCCGGTTTTCGAGTCAGCCTTTTCGTCCTGCGGGCCTTTTCGGCCCGCTTTCGCCGCCTCTGCCGCGACGCGCGCCGCCGCCGCGACGACGCCGCCGAGCCGCTCGGCCGCCGCGGGCACCTCTGTTGCGTATTCGGCGAGTTTCGCGAGCCCGAGTCCGTACGCGGTCGCGCACTCCTCGAAGTCCTCCACCAGGGGAACGCCGGCGAGGAGCGCGTCCATGAGCGGTGGCCCGAGCCGCGCGTCGCGCGCCACGGCACCGTTCGCCGCGAAGAGCGCGCGCGCCGCCGAGCTCGCGGCGTTGTCGCGCGTCCCGGCATCCTTCTCGGCCCACTCCCCGTCCTCGCCTTCGCCGCCTTCGCGGCGGCGCAGCACCCCGCAGAGCGCCGCGACGAGCGCCTCGCGTTGGCCGGCGACCGCCTCGCCGCCGAGCTCGAAAAGCACGCCGGCGCAGTACGCGCAGTTGCGCCGCAAGCCGGCGGCATGCGCGTTCGCAATCTCGGCCACGCACCCGGCGAGCGCGGCGGGCGCCACGCGCGCCACCGCCGGCGACGCGCCCAGCGCCTTGACCATCTCCACGAGCGTGGCGTAAGCCACAGAGCGCTGGCCCTCAGGGCGCGAGGGCCCTGCTCTGCGCGCGAGCGCGGCGAAGTGCGGATCGAACGCCGCCGCCGCGTTCGCGCCGGCGACGGCGACCAGAGCCGGTAGAAGCTCCGCGCACCCCTCCAGCACGACCACGCCCAACTCCGCCTCTTCGTCCTCGTCCTCGTCCGGAACGTCCGGAGACTCCCTGCTGGCGTCTGGAGTTCGGAAATCCGCGTCGTCGTCCGCGTCCTCCTGGCACACCGCGCGCCCCTCGAGCACGCGCAGGCACAGCGCAGCCAGGCCCTCGACGTGCTTTCCGGCGTGCAGACGCGCCGTCCCGGGTCCTCCCGCGGCGCCGGCGCCGGCGGCGCCGGCGGCGTCGAGGTCCACGCCGTCGCGTCGGGCGACGCTCTTGATCACCTCCGCCGCCGCCTCCATCGCCGCGCACACCGCGTCGCGGTCGTCGTCCTCGCGCAGAGCTCTGTGCGCGGCGTTGAGCGAGGCGTCCACGAAGTCGAACGCCGGCGAGGTGTCGACCGCCGTCTCTGGAAAACTCGGAAGCGGCGCGGACCGGAGCGCGCACTGCGCCAGCCTGGCGAGCGCGGCGTGCGCCTGCGCGCGCACCGCGTCGTGCATGTGGTCCGCCATGGCGCCGAGCGTCGGCGCGAAAGTGGGCACGTACCCCGCGAACGCGTCCGGGCAGAAGTGCGCGTACGACGCCACCGCGCGGCACGCCGCCGCCTTCTCTTCGACCACGCCGGAGAAGACGGAGTAGTTGATCCCGGCGCCGCGGGCGCGATCTGAGCGATCCGAGTCTGAGTCCGAAGAGTCAGCGTCGGAGTCGCCGCCGCGCTCCTCGTCCGAGTCGTACACCGCGCCGTCGTCCAGCTCGAGCGAGGCGCGCGCGCGTTCCAGGCACGCCGCCAGGTACGGCGCGAAGCGCTCCCCGAGCGCCTCCGCGGCCTCCGCGAAGAGCCCGTGGCCGTACTCGCGGAGCTCGGAGTAATCCAGCTCTTCGTCGAAGCCGGCGGCGGCGGCGGCCATCGCCGCCGGCACGTGCGGCGCCATGGCCTCGGCGCCGCCCGAGGCGGAGATGAGCATTCCGAGAACCTCCAGCGCGCGGGCGCGCGCGCGCAGGTCGTCATCGCCCGACGCGGTGAGGCACGCTTCGAGGCGCGGGAGAAGCGCGGGCAGGTGCGCGTGCATCGCCGTCCCCGCCGCCGCCGCCGCGGACGCGACGGCGCCCAAAACGGCTTCCCTCGCCTTGGGCGCCCAGACCCCGTCGATCGCCGCGTAGGCCACGTCGAGCGTGGGCTTCACGTAGGGCGCGACGTCGCGCTCCTCGAGGCGCTCGAGCCACGCGTCCAGCACGTACACCGTTCGCTCGAGGCACCGCGCGTCCGTCTCGCGCGCGAGCGCCGCGAACGCCGCGGGGAGCACGGTCTCGTGGAAGTCAGTGGCGTCCGCCACGCACTCGGCGAACTGCCCGAGCGCGAACGCCGCCGCGCCGCGCACGTCGCGGGACGCGTCGGCGAGCGCGGCGACGACGGGGCCCACGATCTGCGGCATGGCGCGCTCGAGTCCCTCCGCGCACCCTTCCGCGACGATGCCGAGCACGGCGACGCCCGCGTGCCGTAGTTTCGAGTCGCCGTTCGCGTCGGACACCGCGTGCGACGCGAACGCCAGCACTTCGGGGAGCACGTGCTTGGCGGGTGCGTTGAGCGCCAGCAGGTCCACCAGTCGCGCCGCCACCGTCTGCACGTGCGACTCGTTCTCGTCGTCGACGTCGGCGTCGCCGGCGAGCTCGCTCTCCTTGGGCTCGCCGCACAGCGGGCAGAGCGCGCGCAGCAGCGGCGGCACCACCTTCGCGCGGCACAAAGCTTTGGGTTTGTGCCTGGCGAGGAACGACACGGCGTCGAGCGCGCGGCGGCGCGTGACGGCGTCGAGGTGGCGCGCGCCGGCCACCTCGACGCAAAACGCCACGACGTCTTCGATTCTGCCGGCCAGCGCTCTCGGCTGCGCCTCCGCCAGCTCGTCCAGCACCTCGAACGCCAGCGACGCGTCCCGCTCCTCGCCGGCTGCGATGGCATTGCGCGCGACGGCCAGCACGGGGAGCACGAGCTCGCGCAGAATCTCCGTCTCGTCCCTCGAGCCCGACTTTCGCGTCTCGGGCGCGTTCGACGCGAGCGCCAGCGCGGCGCGCAGCGCCGCGACGCGCACGCGCAGCGACGCGTCGGCGAGTCCGCTCCGGAACAGAGCGCCGAGCGTGGCGTAGTGGCGGGTCATGGTGCCGACGATGGTCTCCGTCAGCGAGGCGAAGAGCACGAACGCAACCTCGCGGTGCCCCTCCTCCGGGCTCTGCGCGCACTGCGCGAGGAACTCGGGGAGCGCGCTCCACGCGCCCATCGGGACGGTCGCCTTGGCCACCTTGCTCACGACGTCCGCGATGGCGCGGCGCACCGCGGGGACGGGCTCGCGCACGACCCCCTCGAGCAGCGCGTTCTTGAAATCCTCCTGGTGCGGCGGCGCGAGCGTGGACCAGTGCGCCAGGACCTTGCGCTTGAGGACCACCGCGGCGAGCTGCCGCACGCTCGCGTCGGCGTCCCCGCGCGCGTGGCGAAGGAGCGCGGCGACGCAACGCCCGCGCGCATCCCGGATGAGCGCCTTGAGGGTCGCCTCCGCGACGCCTCGCGACGCGTTATCCGCGGACAGCAACGCACGGAGGATCTCAGGGAGGTGCTCCAGTGTCGCGCCGGACGCCGGAGCCGCCGCGGCGGGCGCCTTGAGCTTAGCTCGAGGGGGCATGAGACCCTGAACTGTGGACGCGCGTCGGATCCGCCGACGCGTTATATCGGCGCGGTCGGCGGCGGCGGAGCGGCGTGTGAGATGTCACGGGCCGGCGAAATCATTTTTGTCGATCGTCCCTTCCGAAATCGAGACGAAATATCGAGTGACAGATTCACGTGAGCCGTCTAGGATCTTTACCATACACAATCGCGCGCGCACCTGTGCGCTTCGCAGCGTCTACGCCCCCCGTCGAGCCGCGCGGCCGCGCGCGGCCGCCTGTATCTTAATCGCCGCATCGGTTTCCTTCTTCGAGGGCTTCGTCGTGAGTTTCGGCGACGTCGGCGGCGCGGCGGCGGGCTTCGCATGGGCCACGTCCGCCGCGGACCCCGACCTCGTCATCTCCGCCGCGGACCCCGATCTCGTCATCTCCACCGCGGACCCCGATCTCGTCATCTCAGCCGCGGACCCTGACCTTGGGGTTCCCGCGGGGCTCACCTTCGAGGACGCGCCGCCCATCCCGATCATCCGCAGCGCGCGACCGAGCGCGGACGGCTTCGGAACGCCGTCGGACGCTTCCTGCGTCTCCTTTGTCCGGAACGGCGGCGCCACGCGCGCGCGCCCGCCCGTGTGCGCCTTCTGCCGGCGCATCAGGGCGGCGTTCCCCGGCGTGATCATGTGCGGCAGCTTGTACCCGTCGATGATCATCTGCATGATCTTCTCACCCGCCGTGATCGGCATCGTCGGAAAATAAATGTCAAGCCGGTCCTTCTCAAGCTCCGATTCCGGCACGTTGAGCAGCTTGGACTTGAACCTTCGGGCCGCGGCTTGCCTGGCGTAGTCCTCCTCGTCGCGAGGCGGCCTCGCGTCGCGCTGGCCAGAACGACCGGGCGCTCGGCCTTTGCCGCCGGCTTTCCCCATGGCGCTCCAAAACGCCAAGTCGCCTGTCCCGCCGTCCTCCGTCGTGACGTCGCGCTCGATCCCGAGCCAACGGTTCAGGGGGAGCAGCTGGTACAGAATCCACAGCACCACGCACGCGAAGACGTACCCCGGGAACCTGAAGTCGTAGAAGAGGACGCCCGAGGAGACGCACTGCACGAGCGCCATGACGTTCATGAAGAGCACGACGCGCTCGGTGGCTTGGTTCTGCTGCCGCACGGGCTTTTTGCACCGCTTCAGCGCGAGAATCTTGTCGGTGAAGTACGACACGAAGAGCGCGAAGAGCGCAAGCACGTACGACACCGGAAGGATCGGGCCGTACACCATCGCCAGCGCCACTGTTTTGCACTGCGTCGCGTACTTCGTCGCGAGGATGAAGTCGGGAGGCTCGACCGCGACGTCCATCATGATCTGCGTCCTCGCGTGTCTGGCGAGGTACTTCCGCCGCAGCCGACCGAGCACGTCGACGTACGCGATGACGTTGGGCAAAATCGCGTTGAACAGCTGAAGGTAAAAAGCCGTCTCGACCAAGCCGCCGGGGGCGTACCAAAGGCACTTGCCGTTTTCGGCCATGAGCGCCTTCCCGGTGTTACTCTCGACGCCACCGGGGACGCTCGGGTTCTCTTCGGCGACGTACGACGGTGAATGAACGTGGCCGCCGTACCAATCGCCGCCTTCGGGATCGGTCCCGGAGGGAACGACGTTCTCCCTGGGGCACGAGGAGAACGCGGCCGGGACGAGGATGGAGTTGATCACGTGCACCACGGTGAGCTTCAGCATCAGGCTCGCCTCGAACTCGCTCTGCGTTCTGAACTTTTGCCATATGCTGAGCTCCTTCGCCGCGAACGACAAGAAGGCGTTCACCGCGACTATCACGAACGAGGAGATCATAGTCAGGCTCTGGATCGCCGCCGCGTCTTCGAGCGCCGTCTCGGTTCCCGTGGCGCGAGAGTACAACGCTCGGTCGTACGATTCGATGCGCGCGGCGTCGCGGAGCTGTTGAAATTGAATTTGCAGACCAACACCCAAGAAGAGCGCGGCGAGCATGCCCAGGAACGCCAGGGCGTTCTTCACGCGCCGTTTCCCGCGCGACTGGCCGTAGTTCGCCCACGACACGTCGCTCGGCTCGGGCGGCGCTTCCACCGTGAGGATCTTGTCCCGAAACTTCGGCGCGCCGATTTTCCATTTCGGAAACGCGTAAGTCAACGTCCTCTCCAGGAACGGACGCCGGTGATCTTCGAAACAGTTATTCAGGTGTGTCTCGTAGTTGAACGTCACGAACGCCTCGCCGACGTTTTTTATCGGCACGCGAGCCGCCTCGACGCACTTCGCCCGGCGTTCCTTCACGCGCGCTTCCAGCTTCCTCAAGTGCGCTTCTGTCCCGGGCCCGCCGCACACCGCAACGTTAAACAAAAACACGCCCATTCGTTTCCGGAGACGCGCGAACGCGTATCCGAACGGCCGCCTTTTGGTCTTCCTCGGACCCCGTCCGTCGCCAAGCCTCTCGGCATCGTCAGCCGCAAGCTTCGCTCGGTACGACCGGATCTCGTCGCGTGTGTTGACTGCGGCTTGGTACTTTTCCTCCGCCGCGAGAAGCGCGCCGATGTTTTTCGTGTACACGCACGCCACAACCTCGCCGTAGTGCGCCATGTGGTTCGCCAGGTCCTCGCGCCGGAACTCGTGGTCCCCGAGCCCGCTCACGGCGACGGTGTAGTCGGCGGTGGTGATGTTTGCCTCGTTCACCTGGCGCGCGATGACGAGTTGCCGCCTGTGGTAATTCAGAATCCACGCCAAGACGATGACGACAGTGAGCACTTGCACGCCGTACACGCCCTCGGGAGACGCCTCGGAACCGCCCTTGCCGTAAACGCTGGATATGTCGTCTCTGCTCCTGTCATCGCTGCTCGAGCCATCATTCGAGTCACGGTCCCACCACCCGCTGAACGAGAGGTTCGTATCGTACGCCAGCGTCTCCACACAACACAGAGACCTTTCCTCCTCGGTCAAGTCGGCCATGCCGCACGGCAAGTGCTTCGCGCATAACCCGTTCCCATTCCACTCCAGGTCTCGCGCTTCGGACCAGGGTTCAGGGTTCCACGTGTAGTACGTGCAGACCGTGGGGCAGTTGTAAAATGAACTCGTCATGTTGTTGTTACACCGAGTTCCCGCCGAGTTGGAGATGATAGAGATGGTCTCCTTCTTGTAGTCGTCATCGGATTTCTCGCACCACGAATACACGACTCTGGGAATGTCGTTCCAGTTACTCAACTTCACAACCACCAGGTACTTGCTGCTCAGGTTGTTGTTCGTCCGGAACTCGTGTAGGTGGAAACAGCCGACGAAGATGAACAGCGCGATCATGAGCCCCGCGAAGTGCACGATCGCGCCGAAGTACTGGCCAAGACCCAAGGAAAGCTCGCCGATCTCCGCGTGCGACGCGAAGACGGATAAGTTTCGCGCGGTGTCGAGGTCGAGTTTGCCGGTCTTGACGAGTTCCAGATTTTCACTGCGCAGGTGGAGAAAAGCGCACGCAGCAGGTGCGAACGTCGGGGATCGTGTCAGCGGGAGGAAAGTCGGCCGCTGGAAGTGCGAGGCGCGCGCACTTTGGGCGAAGATGACGCGGTCTCGTTTACGGGACCCTAACGCCGGTCCGGCGAACGCGTCATCGTCGATTCCGAGCCAAAGCGCCGACGTGCGTTTGTTTACGTACCTCAGTGTCTCCTCTTCGAACTTCTGCAGACGCTTCGCGCGCGCTCTGTTCGTGGCGAGTTTGAAGTTTCCCTTGGCCTTGACGGCCGGCGCGGGCGTCTGAGGCATCGGTGACGTCGGCGCGGACGCGGGCGTCCCCGGCGTCACGGCCGTCATGACGCCACACGCCGCGCGTCGCTTTTGTGACCGACACGATTGACCGACTTCGTGGAAAAAGTGCAGGCCGCGACTTTTCGCGCGATGGCGCACATCGGCAGTGCATTTGCATCCCGAGTGGTCTCGAGCTCTCGACGCCAAAAATTCGACTCGTCGATCCGTCCGCGACGACCGAGACGTTCGTTCGACAGCAGTCCAGTCAGCAGTGCGCGGCGCGGGTCCATGGCTTTCCCCTTCGAGAGCGTCGAGGACTCGCCGTTCCTGCGCGCGCAGCTCCGATCGCTGGACGAGGGCGTGGACGAGCTCAGGGAGCGGACCGCGCGTCTCAGCAAGGGCTGCTCGGCGTACCGAGACGGCCTCGAGGATGCGTACGCCAACGAGGTGAACTTCGCAGAGTCGGTGCGGGCGTTTCACGGCCCGCTGGATGACCCGTTCGGCACACAGGTGGGCGCGTCCGAGATCGACCGCCTGCTCGGCGCGTTCCGGGACATCGCGGACGCGCGCGGGGCGCTCCTCTCCGCGTTGGAGACGGACCTCTGCGCGCGCCTCGAGACGATGGTCTCGGTGGATCTGCGGGACGCCACTGAGGCGAAGCGGCGGTTCGAGCGGTGCTCCGCCGAACACGAGCGCGCGCGCGCGAACTTCCTGAAGCTCACCAAGGACGCGAAGCCGGAGACACTGCGGCTCGCGGAGGCGGAGATGACGGCGGCGAGGCGCGAGCACGACGCCGCGCGATTCGGGTTGATGTCCCGTCTGCACGAGGCGGATTCGCGCAAGCGCGTCGCGTTCAAGCGGCAAATCGCCGTCGCCGTGGAGGCGCATCGCGCGTTTTTCCAGCGGGGCTTCCGGGCGCTCGCCGAGCTCGAGCCGTTCGCCAGGCAGGTGGTGAGCGAGTGCGACGCCGAGGCGCGGGCGTGCGCGGACGATGCTAGAAGGCTGGTCGACGCGATGGCCGCGCACACCGCCGCGCGCGAGTCGGAGATCAGCCTCGGCGGCGTGACCGATCGCGAAGATGAAGCCGCGAGGCCCAGCCTCGCGTCGGACCGCAGCCGCGCCATCCAAACCGCCATGCACGCCGCCGAGACCGCCGCGAGGGCTGGCCGCCACGGGCGCCATGGGTCGATCGGCGGCGACGACGAGCTGCTCGGCGATTCGCTCGGGAGAGGCGATGGCGCGCGTGATGGCTCCCCAGGAGCTGACGACGCGGCGCCGGACGCGTCGGCGTCCGCTCCGGAGGCGGGGTCGAAAACGGAAAGCGCCGCGCTCGCCGTCGGCGCGCCGTTTTTGGCGCGGGGGTACCTGCTGAAGCGCTCGTCCTCGATGCGCGCGGACTGGAAGCGCCGGTTCTTCGTGCTGGACGCTTTCGGGCGCCTGGGTTACTACCGCGACGCGGACGTGGGGACACTGAGCCTCCGCGACTCCGGCGAACGCCCCGCGAGCGCCCTGAGCCGCGCCAAGGACACGGTGTCGCTGCTCACGGCGACCATCAAGCCCGACCTGGAGGACGCGCCCGCCATGCGCTTCTGCTTCCGCGTGGTGTCGCCCGGCAAGACGTACTGCCTGCAGGCGGAGAGCGAGGCTGACCGCGCGCGCTGGATGGAGGCCATCACCGCCGCGGTCGCCGGTCTGCTCAGCAACGCCGCCGCCATCGAGCAGAGCGTCTCGCGGATCGCCTCGCCGCCGCGGTCGCGCGGATCGAGCCGCGGGCACTCGCGCGCGGGGTCCTTCTCGGCGGCTTTCGGGTTCGGGAAGAGCCACCGGCGAGGGGCGAGCGCGGCGAGCGACGGCTTCGACACCAGCTTCGAGCAGGTCTCGCCGTCCCAGGTCCCGCATGCCTCGCACGTGACGAGCGAGGCGGGCGATCGACGCGCCGGCGACGGCGCGACGGACGGCGGCGACGACGAACCCACGCGGCGCGGATTCGCGGCGGAGGAGAAGACGGACCCGCTTTTCGTTTTGGCGCGCGTGCGCGCGCCGCCCGGGAACGAGACGTGCGCGGACTGCGGCTCTCTGGAGCCCGAGTGGGCGAGCCTGAACCTGGGCGTGACGCTCTGCATCGAGTGCAGCGGCGCGCACAGGCAGATGGGCGTGCACGTCTCCAAGGTGCGCTCGTGCGTGCTGGACGTGCGCGCCTGGGAACCCGGCGTCGTGCGCGTCTTCGAGCTCTGGGGGAACGCCCGCGCCAACGCGCTGTGGGAGGCGAGGCTCGGGGACGGGGACGGAGACGGGGACGGGGACGGCACCGAACGGCGTACAGTGCGCGTAAGGAAACCCTCGCCTTCTTCGTCGCTCGCGGCGAAGACGGCGTTCTCGAAGGCGAAGTGGCAGGACCGGCGGTGGTTCGCGCGCGACGAGGAGGGCGCCGAGGACGCCGCGTCGGCGTTGGCGTTGGCGGCGGCGCGCGGCGACGTCGCCGGCGCGATGGCCGCCGTCGCGCGCGGCGCCGCCGTCGAGCCCTCCGCCTCGCCTCGCCTTTTCGAGAAAAAGAGCCCTCTGCGCGTGGCGTGCGAGCTCGGCCACGAGGCCGTGGCGGAGTGCCTGCTCCAGAACGGCGCGTCGCCCGACGCCGCCTCGGGCGACGACGGCGCCTCCGCGCTGCACGCGGCGGTGCGCGCCGGGCGCGACGCCGTCGCCAAGCTTCTCGTGCGGCGCGGGGCGGCGGCGTCGGCGCGGGACGCCAAGGGACGCACGGCGCTGGACGCGGCGATGGACCGCGGGTCCATCCAGGACGAAGAGCTGTTCGTGATGCTCTCGTCATCCGGGCCGAACGCGCTCGGGGGGGGGTATAGAGTGGGACATAGAGTCCCGCGTAGAGTCGGG
>MDSV01081405.1_pt1 | contig 18644 bp, 16 predicted proteins | sample 810851 | NCBI WGS metagenome assembly MDSV01 (sample SAMN05326640, study PRJNA326480) | marine metagenome | isolation source: seawater | place: Atlantic Ocean: North East | collected 2012 | reverse complement strand
GCAATTCAAAATTTTATAAAACTTTTAATGGTAAAAATATTCTTATAACTGGACATACAGGATTTAAGGGATCGTGGTTAACTGTCTGGTTAAGACTACTGGGCGCAAATGTAATTGGATTATCAAATGAAATTCCTTCAAATCCGTCACATATTGAAGCTACAGGGATATTGAACGAAATAGAAGATACACGATTAGATGTTTGTGATCTTGAGAAAGTTAAAAAAGTCATTTCTAAGTGTAATCCAGATTTCATATTTCATCTTGCAGCCCAATCTCTTGTAAGAAAATCTTATCAAGATCCTATAAATACTTGGCAAACAAATTTAATTGGTTCAATCAATGTGATGGAGTCTGTTCGATCTAATAACAATAGTTGTATTTGTGTTATGATTACAAGTGATAAGGCTTACGATAATAAAGAGTGGGTTTGGGGATATAGAGAAAACGATGCTCTTGGTGGACCTGATCCATACAGCGCTTCCAAGGGTTCTGCAGAATTAGCAATAAATTCATATTTTAAATCTTATTTTAAAGAAAATAAAAATGTTAGAATATGTAGTGCAAGAGCCGGCAATGTTATAGGTGGTGGAGACTGGGCTGAGGACAGAATTGTTCCTGATTGCATAAGATCTTGGACAAATAAAGAAGATATTATTTTAAGAAGTCCAGGATCTACAAGACCATGGCAACACGTTTTGGAGCCTATTAGTGGATACCTTACTCTTGCTAGTGAAATGAATAATAATCAATCTTTTTCAGGAGAGTCATTCAATTTTGGACCTTCTTCTTTTGATAATAAGTCAGTTTATACTCTAGTTGAAGAGTTATCAATTTACCTTGAAGATTTGAAAATAAAAAAAAAGAATGAAAAAGATGAATTGCATGAATCGAGATTATTACAATTAAATTGTGACAAGTCTGCTAATTTACTGAAATGGAATTCTACTCTAGATTTTAATCAGACAATAAAATTTACTGCAGAATGGTATAGGAATTTTTATCTAGGTAAAAAGGATATTCTTGAATTTACAATTGGACAAATAGAAGAATATTATCAAATTGCGCAAGAAAAAGGTCTAAAGTGGGTAAGGTAAATAAAGCTAGATTTAATAAAGTTGTTAAAACAAAGCTTAAAATTATTAAAAACTATAATGGCAACATAATGCACATCTTAAAGAAAAGTGATAAATCGTTTTCTAAATTTGGAGAAGCTTATTTTTCAAAGATTAAGTTTAAGAAAATAAAGGGTTGGAAACTTCATAAAAAAATGAAATTAAATCTCGTAGTTCCAAAAGGCAAAGTGAGATTTATATTTTTTGATCAAATGACAGGGAATTTTCATGAGGAAGTAATTGGTGAGAAAATATATTATAGAATAGCTGTCCTACCAAAGACATGGTTTGCTTTTCAAGGTTTAAGTAAGCACGAAAGTTTAATACTTAATATCGCAGATATTCCACATGATCCAAGAGAGCAAAGTAGTATTGGATTAAAGCAAATAAAATTTGATTGGTAAATTATTATGAAGGTAATTATTTTGGCTGGTGGATTTGGAACTAGGCTATCAGAATATACTGATGTAATTCCAAAACCAATGGTTAAAGTTGATAATAAGGAAATACTGTTAAGAATAATTAATATTTATAAGCATTTTGGATTTAATGATTTTTATATTGCTTTAGGATTTAAATCTGAATTTATAAAAAATTTTTTTAGTTGTAATAGCTCAAGTCCTTTTAAATATAAAGTTGGGGATGGAGAGGTCTCAATTAGTTTGATAGATACCGGAGTTAATTCTATGACTGGTGGAAGAGTAAAGTTGCTTGAAGATTATATTGGGCATGAAACGTTTATGCTCACGTATGGCGATGGCGTCTCTAATATTAATATTAGAGATTTATTAGATTTTCATAGAACTCATAAGAAAATGGTGACCGTTACAGCAGTTAGACCTCCTGCAAGATTTGGAGCGATTAAGCTAAATAAAAATAAAGTTATAAAATTTGAAGAGAAATCTCAATTAAATGAAGGGTGGATTAATGGAGGTTTTTTTGTAATTGAACCAGAATTTTTTAATTGCATTAAAGATGCAGGCACAATTCTTGAGAGAGGTCCTTTAGAAACTGCAGCATCTAGGGGTGAATTGTTTGCTTTTAAACACGACGGTTTTTGGCAATGCATGGACACAAAAAGAGACAAGGATATATTAGATGAATGTGCAAAAAAAAGTGGAGATCCATGGGCTTTTTAACAAATGATAACTGATTTAGTTAATTATTCTATAATTTTAGCTCTTATTTCATATCTAACTTTATATAGGAAATTAGATTTAAAAATCGCTCTTGCTCTCGCAATAACGTCGAGCGCACCTTTTTTTTTAATAGGAGTATTTATACCAATTGGGTTATTATCAGATGTTATTACTTACACTTTTTTTACACAGTATTATAGAGGTGAACTAGGTTTATATCCTGATCTTCCAGAGATCGATTTGAATTCACTTCAAAGACATGAAAATTCACCAGTTACACTTGTTTCTCAAATTTATGCAATGGTTCCGCTTCCATTTATAGATACTTTTAAAAGCTTAGGTTTTTTTAATAGATTAATTTTTATACTGTTCATTGTATTTTTAGTATTTAGAAAAAACCAGATAAATAAAAATATTATTTTTTTCTTAATTTTTTACCCAAGTGTTATTTTATACACAAATTTGCCTTTAAGAGACAACTTAATTCTATTATCAATAATTTTTATAACCATATTAAGTATTGAAAATAAGTATTTTAGATCTCTGCCTATAGTATATTTTCTATATTTATTAAGACCTGTAAATGGGATTATTATGTTAGTTGTCTCCTCAGTGTACTTTTTTTATATAAGCGTACAGGGAAGATTAAGTAAAATTATAATGTTTATTCTATTGATGATAATATTTCTTATCATTAACTTACTTTTTTTTGATCAAATAATAGAAGCAGTAAATAATTATAAATCAGCTAGGGCTGCAGAAGACCGAATAGACCCTAAAAGTGTGGTGTACGCTGGCAGCTTTTTCCAATTTGTTTTTTCAATATTAATTTCAATTCCAAAATTTTTTTTATATCCCTTTCCATGGGAAAGTACCAGTTCATTTATGATAATTCAAAGCATTGAAAATATATTAATGATAATAATAATAATTTATTTGTTTTTTAGTACTTCAAAAATAGGTTTCTTAAAAAGTATATTTTGGATAGCTTGCCTTATTTTTATAGGTGGTTTATATGGATATGTTCAATCAAATGTTGGCGCATTAGTCAGATATAAATTTGTTTTTTATGCAATGTATATTTGTGCAGTTATGTACGAAGTTCAAAAACTGAATGTAGGAAAAGAAGAAAAATTAAAGGAAAAAAAATCAATTGGATAATGTTATAAAAAAAAGAAAAAAACTTCTCGTTGTGGGTGGCAGTGGTTACTTAGGAAGAAATATAATTAAAAAAGCTATTTCAAAAAAATGGAAAATAGTCTCTATTTCGCGAAAGAGAAATCAAAATGTAATTAAAAACCCTTTGGTAGAAAATCTTTTTTTTGATGTTTCTAATCTTAAAAAAACTAGTCAGCTAAAGAAATATAAATTTGATTATGTTATTAATACAAGTGGTTATGTGGACCATAGTACATTCTCTACAAATGGTATAAGTATTATTAATAATCATCTTATTTCTGTAATAAATTTAGTTTCTGTACTTAACAAGTCTAAGCTAAAAAGATTTATTCAGATTGGTAGCAGTGAAGAATATGGATTATCAAGTAATTCTAATGAAAACCAAAGAGAGGATCCAATCAGTACCTATTCTTTCAGTAAAGTTTCATCAACGCATTTTTTACAAATGATGAGCAGAAGTGAGAAGTTTCCTGTAACAATTTTGAGGTTATTTTTAGTTTATGGTCCAGGTCAAAAAGATAATAGATTAATTCCTTTTGTGATAAAGAAGTGCTTAAATGGCGAAAAATTTAAAGTTTCAAAAGGAGATCAGATCAGAGATTTTTTATATATAAGTGATGTTGTTGATGCAATATTTTTATCTTTGAACGTTAACAGTGTTAATGGCAATATCTATAATTTGGGATCTGGAAAAGGAAGATCTGTCAGATCTATTATTAAACTTATTAATGAAGATATTGGAAGAGGGAAGCCTTTATATGGATTTAGAAAAACTAACAGAACAGAAAGTAGATATCTTGTAGCTAATGTTAAAAAAATTAAAAAGGATCTTAAGTGGTCGTCAAAAGTTGAAATTGAAGATGGATTAACTAAAACAATCAATTATTTCAATGAAAACTAATAATTATCCTTTAGTAAGTATTATCATTAATTGTTTTAATGGTCAGGGGTTTATTGAAAAAGCAATACAAAGTGTACTGGATCAAACTTATAATAATTTTGAGCTGATTATATGGGACAATCAGTCGACTGATGGGTCAGCAAAATCTGTAATGTCTTTTCAAGATAGAAGAATAATTTATTATTATTCTGACACTCATACAAAGCTCTATGAGGCAAGAAATAAAGCAGTAGAAAAATCAAATGGTGAATTTATTTGTTTTCTTGACTGTGATGATTGGTGGCATAAAACAAAAATTGATAAACAGATTAAAAAATTTCAAGAAGGAAATTTTGCAGTTGTATATTCAAATCAAAGAATAATTTTTCAAAAAAAGACACGATTTGGTAAAAATTTTGATGAGATTATATGTAAGTTGCTAAGTAGAAACCACATTTATAATACAAAGATAAGAAGAGAAGGCAGAATTTTGAGTGAAATTCTCGGAGATTATAAAGTAGGAATAGCAACTGCCATGATAAAAAGAAAATTTTTTAATGGATTTGATAACAGATACCATGTTATTGGTGATTTTGAATTTATTATAAGAATTGCAGCAAAAGAACCTATCGGTTATGTTGATCAGATATTAGCATTTTATAGAGTACATGGTAATAATGAGTCATTTATCCATAGAAAGCTGCAAATTAGAGAACTTAGTATGTGGTTTAATGAAACAAAAAAAAATAAAGATATATCTTCATTAAAAAATTTTAAAAACTTAGAATATAAAATTAAGTATTTAAGAGCTATGGATGATATTGGAGATAAAAATTATAAATATCCCATAAATTTTATTTTTAATCTACCGTTATCATTTTGGAAATTAAAATTACGTTTACTCATTATTTTGTTAGCACCTTCAATTATTGTTAAAATATTTAGAACTTAGATGACAAAAAATAAAATATTAGTAACAGGTTCGGAAGGATTTATAGGGTCACATCTTACTGAAAAATTAGTTAGAGAAGGATATAAAGTAAAAGCATTAGTTCAGTACAATTCATTTAATAGTTATGGTTGGCTCGAAGATGTTGATAGGGATATTAGAGATGACTTAGAAATTGTGATGGGAGATATAAGAGATCCTGAAAATACAAGAAGTATTATAAAGGGTACAAACAAGATCTTACATTTAGCGGCTCTTATTGCAATTCCCTATTCTTATCATTCACCTCAATCTTATATTGAAACAAATATTCTTGGAACTTTAAATATTCTTCAGGCATCAAGAGATTTGAACGTCGAAAAAATTATACATACTTCTACTAGTGAGGTTTATGGGACTGCCAAATATACCCCTATAGATGAAGAGCATCCCTTGCAGGGACAATCTCCCTATTCAGCCAGTAAAATAGGGGGAGATCAAATCGCGTTATCTTTTTATAGGTCTTATAAGACACCAGTATCCATTTTAAGGCCATTTAACACATATGGACCGAGGCAGTCAGCAAGAGCTATCATTCCAACTGTTATATCTCAAATTGCAAACAATAAAAAAACAATTTCTCTTGGATCACTCTCACCAACAAGAGATTTTTCATATATAGAAGATACGGTTCAAGGGTTCCTGAAATCGATGAATTCAAGTAAAAATATAGGACAAGTAATAAATATTGGAAGTGGATTTGAAATTACAATGAAAGATCTTGTTGAACTTATTTCAAAATTAATGAAAAGAAAAGTAATAGTTAAATCGGATAAAATTAGAGTAAGACCGAAGAAAAGTGAAGTAGAAAGACTTATTTGCTGCAATAAAAAAGCAAAAAAAATCTTAGACTGGAAGCCATATAAGAGTGGTTTAAAAGGCTTGGAGTCAGGCTTAAGAAAATCAATAAAATGGTACCAGAAAAAGGAAAATTTGAAAAAATTTAAAAGTGAGATTTTTAATGTATGAGTAAGCGAGTAATTATATTATGTGGTGGAAAAGGAAAAAGACTAAAACCTTATACTACAATCCTTCCTAAGCCTTTAATGCCGATTGGTGATATTCCTATTCTAGAAATAGTTATTAGACAACTAATTAAATTTAAATTTAATCACATTACCCTGGCCGTTAATCACCAAGCAAGAATGATCGAAAGTTTTTTTGGTAATGGTTCCAGATGGGGTGCAAAGATTGATTATTCACTTGAGGATAAAGAGCTGAGTACGATGGGTCCATTAAAGTTGATTAAAGACTTGCCAAATAACTTTTTAGTCATGAATGCAGATGTATTAACTGATTTAAATTATAAAAAGTTTTTTAATTATCATTTAAAGAATCAAAATTTATTTACCATTTCTTCTCATATAAGAAATGAAATGATTGATTATGGAGTATTAATAAGAGGAAATAAGAATAATCTAAAAGCTTTCAAAGAAAAACCTGTAGAAGAGTTTATGGTTAGTATGGGAATATACGCAGTAAATAAGAAAATTCTTGATTTCATTCCAAAAAATAAAAAATTTGGTTTCGATAATTTAATGAATAAACTTTTAAGCAAAAGAATAAATATAAGTTTTAAAATTCATAATAAATCATGGCTAGATATTGGAAGGCCAGAAGACTACCTAAAGGCAACAGAGATTTTTCAAAAGAAAAAAAAATCATTTATTAATGACTAAAATTTTTATAACTGGTCATAAAGGATTTATAGGGTCTTATCTTTTTAAATTTCTTGAAAAAGATTATCAAATAGTAACTATCGACAAAAAAATCTCAAAAAATGATCCTGGAAATCTTAATAATTTTGAGAAATCAAATATTGTTATTCATGCCGCTGCTAATACAGGTATTCAAAAAAGTTGGGAAAATTCAGATGAGTTTTATCAAGATAATATATTCTCAACTAAAGCTATTATTGACTACTGCTTGAAACATGACGCAACATTAATCTACATCAGTTCATATTTATATGGAAATACTAAAATCCTTCCTACGCCTGAGACTGTTAAATTAATAGCAATGAATCCGTATGCATCTTCAAAAAAGGAGTGTGAGGAACTTTGTCTTTACTATCAGAAAAAATCTTTACTAAAGCTTGTTATAGTTAGACCTTTCAATATTTATGGATATTTCAAAAAAAGTCATCAGCTTATAATGTCTATTTTAAATCAAGCTATTAAAGAAAAAAAGGTAGTTGTTTCTGATCTTCAGCCTAAAAGAGATATGCTCTATATAATTGATTTTTGTAAGTTTATTAGAAACTTGATAGAAAAAAATATTGTGAATGACATCTTTAATGTTGGAAGTGGTGAGAATTATTCAGTAAAAGAAATTATTGAAATAATTCAGAAATTAAGCAACTCACACTTTCAAGTTCATTGCACAAATGAACTAAGGAAAAATGAGATATTTGAAACCAGAGCTGATATCTCGAAGGCTAAAAAAACACTTAATTGGCAACCCAGTTGGAGTATTGAAAAAGGTATCCTTGCAACAATAGAATCTTTTTAATCCATGAAAATATTACATGTAATTACAGATCTGAAAGAAGGTGGTGCACAAAAATTATTATTTAAATTAATTTCTAATAAGAATCCAGATTATAAGCATACTATTGTTTCTTTAATAAGCGTTGGACATTACGAAGAAAAACTTAAAGCGTTGAATGTAAATTACCACTATTTAAATATGAACAATAAGAGAATTAATTTTTTTAAAGTAATAAAGCTATTTTTTATTTTATTAAATGAAAAACCAGATGTCGTTCAAACCTGGATGTATCATTGTGATTTAATCGGTGGGGTACTATCAAAGCTTTTAGGCATTAAAAATATTTTATGGGGAGTGGTATCTTTTAATTTAGACTCAAATGTTATGAAATTTACTTCAAGAATTATCATTAAAGTTAATTCTATTTTATCATATTTTATTCCAAATAAAATTATCTATTGTGCAAAATCTGCAGAATTAGTCCATGAAGCTGTAGGATATGATAATAAGAAATCTTTAAGTATACCTATTGGATTTGAAAATACTGAATTGATATTGGACTCAAAAAAAAAATCACTAAATAACTCTTTTACTCTTGGATGTATAGCAAGATGGGATCCTCAAAAAGACCATAAAAACCTATTCGATGCGTTAAGAATATTAGATATAAAAAACATAGATTATAAATGCAAGCTAATAGGTATAGGGATTGAGGACGAAAATTTATCTCTAAAAGAAGTAATGAATATTTCACAAGTTGATCAAAACAAGATTGAATTGTTAGGTTTTATTAAAAATATAGATGATGTATTTAATACAATAGATCTAAATATTTTATCAAGTGTTGGTGAGGCATTTCCAAATGTAATTGGTGAAGCAATGAGTAAAGGGATAATTTGCATTGGAACTGATGTAGGGGATGTTAAAAGTATAATTAGCGATACTGGTTGGGTAGTTCCAAAAAATAATAGTATTGAATTGGCAGAGGCGATTATTAATGCTCGTATAGAATTTATGAACAAAAATCAATGGAAGCTAAAATCAATAAATGCTCAAAAAAGAATAAGATCAAATTATCCAATTAAATTAATGATAGAAAAGTATTATGAAGCATGGAGTAAAATTTAATAATTATAGCACTATCATAATATACGATTCTTAGGAGGAAATTTTAATGTGTGGTTTTATCGGTTCATTGGGTAACGATAGATTAGATGAAGAGATTTTAAAAAAAATGACTCTCTCTCTTAATCATCGTGGACCCGATTCGAATGCTTATTGGTTAGATAAAGAATCTAATTTTAGTTTTGGTCACACTAGACTATCAATTCAAGATACTTCAGAAAAAGGCGCTCAACCAATGCATTCCTTTACTGGCAGGTATGTTATTTCATTTAATGGAGAGATATACAATCATCTATCTCTTCGTAGTGAAATTGAAGAAGATATCCAACTTAGAAGTATGAAATGGTCTAGTAGATCAGATACTGAGACGATACTTTCATTAATTGAAGTTATGGGTATACCAAAAACCTTAAGTAAACTTAATGGCATGTTTTCATTTGCTCTTTGGGACAAAAAAGAAAAAGAATTGACTTTAGCACGAGATAGAATTGGTGAGAAACCACTTTACTATGGATGGCAGAAAAATAATTTTGTTTTTGGATCTGAGTTAAAGGCTATCAAAATTAATCCAAATTTTGAAAATAAACTTAACTATAAAGCAATTAGTATGTTTATGAGATATAGTTATATCCCTGAACCTGAATCAATTTATGATGGTATTAACAAGCTTATTCCAGGAACATACATATCAATCAACTCTAATACAAAAAATATTTATCCTGAGCCAATAAAGTATTGGTCGTTAATTGATTCAATTTTAAAAAAAGAGAAGACTGTAGCAAAAAGTAAGCAAGAAGTTTTAAGAGAATTTGAAGATAAACTTGAAACTATAATAGATAATCAACAAATCTCTGATGTACCTGTTGGTGCTTTTTTATCAGGAGGTGTTGATTCATCATTAATTGTTTCTTTGATGCAGAAGATGAACTCAAAACCAATCAATACATTTACTATTGGATCAGAAGAAATGAAAAATGACGAGTCAATCAATGCCCGACTTATAGCAAAGCATCTTGGTACAAATCACAATGAAATTATTATTAATTCAAATGATACGCTTAAAATTGTACCTTTAATTACTAAAATTTATGATGAACCATTTGCTGATTCCTCACAAATCCCTACATATTTAGTTAGTAGCCTAGCAAGCAGTAAAGTCAAAGTGTGTTTGTCAGGGGATGGAGGAGACGAACTTTTTGGAGGCTACAATAGATATTTGTGGTCCCGAAGACTTAAATTAACGCCAGATTTTGTAAAAAAACAATTATTATATTTATTGAGACTCATAAGCTCTAATAAAGCAGCAAATATTTATAATAAGATTGAAAGGTTCATTCCATCATCTTTAAGATTTTCTCTAGTAGAGGAAAAATTTGAAAAACTAAATAAAGTTTTATCTTCAAAATCTGATATTGATTTATTTAAAAGCATTATATCTGTAACCAACAGTACAGATAGATTGATGGTTAAAGATCTTTCATATGACAATATTTCAAATAAGTGGAATTCTTTAGGTGATTTGCAGAACCTAGAGTCTCGCATGATGGCATTAGATGCCCTTACTTATCTTCCTGGGGATATTTTGTGTAAAGTAGATAGAGCATCTATGTATCATTCTTTGGAAATACGCTCACCATATCTTGATCATCAACTCATTGAATACGCATTTAATCTAGATAACAAATTTAAATTCAAAAATGGAGTTGGCAAGTGGATTTCAAGAGAGGTTTTAAAGAAATATGTACCTTTAAATTATCTAAGTTCAACCAAAAAAGGTTTTAGCACTCCAATTGATATTTGGCTTAGAGGCCCGCTAAAAAAATGGGCAGAAGATTTAATTAGCAAGGAAATGATATTAAAACATGGCATATTAAACTATGACAACGTTCAAAGCATGTGGCAAAATCACCAGAACGGAAATGCTAACAAAAATAAAGAATTGTGGAACATATTAATCTTGCAGTCTTGGCTTGAACAAGAACAAAATAGTTAGAATAAATAATAATCTCACTTCATTTGTTGCTATACAAATATTTGTTTGCAATGTGCTTAATCAGTGTTAAATAAAGTATTGATTTTACATGTAATACATAATGAATAAAAAAACAATCGATCAGAAAGTAATAAATGATTTTGGCAATGAATGGGTCAACTATTCACAGAATAATATTTCTCAAGAATTAGAAAATATATTTCAAACCTATTTTAGTATTTTTCCATGGGATTTGATTGATGAGAATTCAGTCGGTTTTGACTTAGGATGTGGTACTGGAAGATGGGCAAAATTTGTAAGCCCAAAAGTTAAAGAGTTATATTGTATAGAGCCCTCACATGCTATAGATGTAGCAAAAAAGAATTTAAGAGATTACAAAAATTGTAATTTCATTAATACTTCTGTTCATGAGATGCCCATTGAAAACAATTCAATGGATTTTGGCTATTCACTTGGCGTATTACATCACATTACTAAATCTCAAGAAGGCTTAAATGAATGCGTTGCAAAATTGAAGCCCGGGGCTCCATTTTTACTTTATCTTTACTACTCCTTTGAGAATAGACCAATATGGTACAGATTATTATGGAGAATCAGTAATTATATTCGTTTAACAACCTCAAAGCTGCCATTTAAAATTAAATTTTATTTTTCAAAATTAATGGCGTATATAGTTTATTTTCCTTTAGCAAGATTTGCGTATATTTGTAGTTTTCTTATAAAAGATGTAAGTAATTTTCCGTTGAGTATTTATAAAGATAAATCTTTCTATACCATGCAAACTGATGCACTAGATAGGTTCGGTACTAGGCTTGAAAAAAGATATACAAAGAAGGAAACGGCTGAAATGATGAAAAAAGCTAATCTTGAGAATATAAAATTTAGCGATCATGAGCCTTATTGGTGTGTAATAGGTTATAAAAAAAAATAATACCAGCATCTAAATCTATTTTTAAGTATGCAAACAATAAAATTTATTAATCATGCTTCAGTTCTAATTTCTGACAATAATTCAGCTATACTTACTGACCCATGGTTTGAAGGTAGTATCCTGAATGATGGATGGAATTTACTTCATAAAAATAGAGAAGAACATATTATAGAGGTATTAAAAAATACATCGCATATCTGGATTTCACATGAACATCCAGATCATTTTTCTGTAATTTTTTTCAATAAGTACAGAGACTTGATAAATTCTAAAAAAATTAAGATTTTATTTCAAAAGACAAAAGATAGAAGAGTTTTTAACTTTTTAAAGACCAAAGGCTTTGATGTCGAGGAGGTTAAAGATGGCTTGAATTACAAAATCAATGATAATTTTATTATTCAAATTGAACGCTTTGGATTCTATGACTCAGCATTAATTATCACTATTGATAATAAAAAGATCATTAATCTCAATGACTGCATTATTGAAGATAAAAAAGTTTTACATAAGTTTGCAAAAAAATATGGACCTGCTGATTTATTGTTAACACAGTTTAGCTATGCTGCATGGAAAGGAGGTAAAGATAATAAAACTTGGAGATTAAAGGCCGCTTCAGAAAAAATTGATCGTATTAATGAGCACGCTGAAAGCTTAGCTTGTAAAAATATAATTCCTTTTGCCAGTTTTAGTTATTTCTCCAATAAGGAAAACTTTTACATGAATGAGGGTGGAAATAGTCCAATTGAAATTAAAGATAAATTAGAGTCAAAAAAAGAAAATAATTTTAATGTAGTTGTTATGCAGCCTCTTGAAACACAGTATCTCAACAAACTATTCCAGAATGAAAAGTCGCTAAACTTCTGGAAAGATATTTATAATAATATACATAGCCTTCCTAAAACTGAATATAAAAAAATAGATTTTAATGAGCTTCAATCTAACTTCAAAAAATACCAAAAGAATATCTATTCGAAAAATTCAAAAACTTTTATGTATTTTTTATCTTTAATTCCTATTCTAAATATTTTTCAAAGTCTTAATATATATTTATATGATATGAATACAGTCGTAGAATATTCAATATTTAGAGGTATCAAAAAATCTGAGAAAAAAAACTATCATGTAGAGATGCATAGTAATTCTTTAAATTTTATTTTTAAAAATGAATTTGGTTATGATACGTTGACTGCAAATGGTAATTTTGAAACAGATAGATCAGGTTTTGCTAAATTGACAAAGAGTCTTTCCATTGGCAGTTTGAATACTTTAGGCTATAGGTTTTCATTATCTTTATTATTTAATCCATCAATTTATCTTTTCTTTCTTTACATGCTAACGAAAGTTTCAAAAAATCTTGAAAATCCTTATGATTGATAAGAAAAAACTGCCTTTTTATTTTTCTATTGATTTTGAAGATTTTTATTATGACTCTTTAAGGGCTCTAAATATTGATAACCCTAAATCAAAAGAGCAGGCTTTATATAATAGTTATAATAGTATTAAAAACATTTGTAAAAATTATCTTAATGATAAAAAAATTACGTTTTTTGTAACTGGTATACTTTGCAGGAAAATGCCCGACCTTATAAAAGAGATTAGTTCTGATGGCCATGAGATAGCATGTCACTATAACTTTCACGATGATATTAAGGAAAGTAATAGAGATGAATTTGCAGAGAATCTTGATATTGCAATAAACAGTATACAAAAAGTTGTAGGGCACAAACCTCTAGGATTTAGAGCGCCTAATTTTGCAATTGATCCTGATGATTTCTGGGCTTACGAAGAATTGAGCAAGAGATTTGAATATGACTCAAGCTATAAAACGTCAAAAAATATAGGGAGTTTAGAAAAAGAAAGAAATTTTATTTTTGACAATAATTTTCTAAGGGAGTTTTTTATCTATGGCATGCCTATTTTAAGTAATAAAATAAACTTTAGATCAGGCGGAACATTTCTAAGGTTATTTTCAAAGAAACTGTTACTAAAATCTATGAAAAAATCTCACGACATGGGACATATCCCTTTAATCTATATGCATCCATATGAGATGACAGCTAATCATGAATTTTGGTTATCATGGAATGATCTAAGCCAATTAGCTTTTAGGAAAAGAATTTATACATGGATTAGGCAAACTCAATGGTCTCACCTGGGTCATAAAACTGTAGAAGGAAAGATAGAATATATTTGTAAATATTTTGAACATCAAGGGCCTATGAAGAATCTAATTGAATGATGGAAGTTTCAAAAATTACATATGAAAAAATAAAAAATTATAAAAGTGTAAATTTATTAAGTGCTTTAAAAGAAATTACTAAAGAGACTAATGCACATGATCAAACGGGATACAAAGAGGATTCATGGGAATGGCAGTATAAAAATTTACCCAGCAAAGAGTCTCTAATATATGTAGCTTTGGATAAAGATAAAATAATAGGATATTATCACATACCTGTATATGAATTTATAATCAATAAACAGAATTATAGAATTGGAAATGTTCAATCGGTAGCAATTCTAAAAAAATATAGAAAGAGGGCTATATTTGAGAAATTATCACAATATGCTAATTTAGATGCCGAAAAGCAATTAGATTTAATATATACTTTTCCAAACGAAAAAAGTATTCATACTTTTATAAAATATAACGATTATAAAGTAGTATCTACATTGCCAACCTATCTTTATTTAGTTAATCCAAAGAAATTGATTAATTCGAAATTTAAATTTCCTGGTGATCAAATATTTTCAAATGTTATAAAATATGCTTTAAGATTTTATAGAACGAAATTAGGTAATAATGATATTATACAATTAATAGACATTAATAATGAAGAAAATATAAATCTTTTTAAAAATTTTTCAGATTCTTATGAAAACTATCTTGTAAGAAATAAAGAGTTTTTAAATTGGAAATATGTAGATACTCCAAAATCTAAGTACTTTTGCTGTGGATTGATGTCTGGAAACGAACTTAAGGCATCAGTAATAGCTAAGATTGATCAAATGTTTTCAAATGAGGGATTAATTATAATGGATTATGCTTATAAAAGTGTATCAGATATAAAAAAACTTATATCAAATTTTGATGAGTTAGACTTTAGTCTATCTAAAGATTTATCTTTTGTACTATTATCTAGTTTAAACCGTGATATTAAAGCAATAGCTAAATGCGGTTTTATAGGAATACCAAAAAAAATTAATCCTAGAAAATTAAATCTATTAGTGAAGATTTGTAATAAAAAAATAAAATCTGACATAGGGAACAAAGATAATTGGTTGGTCACGATGAGTGACTGGGATGTTTTATAAAGTAAAATATTTATGTGATAGTATAGATTAATATGAATAAGAAAATCGTTTTTTTCATTAACCACGTATCTTTCTTTGTTTCTCATAGATTGCCATTAGCGCTCCATGCAAAAAAAAATGGATATGAAGTAATTCTAATTACTGGTATGGCAGGAAGTAAAGTAATGGAAAAGGATGCAATAAAGGTGATAAAAAAATATGGAATACGTCATAAAAGAATTAGTATTTCTGCATCAGGCTTCCGACCATTAAGTGAATTGACCGGATTAATTCAGCTTATATACGAATTATTGACTTATAAACCAAGTTTAATCCATCTAGCTTCAACAAAAAGTATTATCTATGGAGGTGTAATAGCTAGATTAATAAATATTAGAGGATTAGTAGTTTCATTTGCTGGAATGGGGTACTTATTTACTGGTAAAATAAACTTTAGAAAGAGATTAATGCAAAAAATATTTCTTTTAATTCAAAAATTTATTTTAAGACATAAAAATTTATGTGTAATCGTACAAAATCAAGATGATAAAAAATTTTTAATTGAAAAAAAACTAACCAATAACAAAAATATAACTTTAATAAAAGGATCTGGAGTTGATCTAAAAAAATTTAAATTTTCTGAATTTAGTAATAGCAAAAATGTAGTTCTATTTCCCTCAAGACTCTTAATTAATAAGGGTGTCATTGAGTTTCTAGAATCTGCAATGTTTCTGACTAAAAAATATCCAAAATGGAAATTTATTTTGGCTGGATCCATAGATTATAAACATCCTACAAGTTTGAGTATTCATAAGTTAAAAGAATTCCTATTGCATAAAAATATTGAATGGATAGATTATCAAAAAGATATTTATCCCCTTTATAAAAAATGTTCTATTGTGTGCTTACCTTCTTATAGAGAAGGAATGCCAAAATCTATCCTTGAAGCAGCGGCAACTGGAAGACCAGTGGTTACAAGTAATGCTATTGGCTGTAAAGAATCTGTCCTTAATAATGTAACAGGGTTGATTGTTCCAGTGAGAAACATAAAGAAATTAACTCACTCTATAGAAAAATTAATTAAAAATAAAAATCTTCGAATAAGATTTGGTAAAAATGCTAGGAAATTTGCAGAAGAAAAATTTGATTTGAATGAAGTGAAAAATAGAATATTGAATATATATAACGATCTTTCAAAATTATGAAAAAAAAGAAACTTATATTTATTCAACTTAATGAGATTAATTTTGACTATGTATCACCGTATTTAAGTAAAATAAAAATCGATAACTTTAAGAAATTAATCGATGAGGGATTAATTACAACTTCGTCTGAAAAAAATTATGAAGAACTTGAGCCGTGGATACAATGGGCCTCAGTCGCTACTGGAAAAACTCTTCAAGAGCATAAAATATTTAGACTTGGTGATATTATAAAATATAAAGAAGATCAAATATATGAAATATTAGAAAATAAAAATCTTTCAGTAGGCGCTATATGTCCAATGAATGTTGAAAATAGGATGAAAGATCCAGTTTATTTTATTCCTGATCCATGGACCAATACGTCATCTGATAAATCTTTTTGGAGTAAAAATTTAACTAAGACTTTAGTTCAGGTTGTAAATGATAATACTAAAGGAAAGGCGAGCCTTCACTCTTTATTAATTTTATTTCTTTCAATAATCAGATTTGGAAAATTTTCAAATTATCTAAAATTTTTTTACTTCTTTATCACAGGTTTTCAAAAGAAATGGAGAAGAGCTTTATTTCTTGACTTATTAATCAATGATATTCACCTATCTCTTATAAAAAAAAACAAAGTAAATTTTTCTACTATTTTTTTTAATGGGTTAGCACACATTCAACATCACTATTTTCTAAATTCTATAGCTATTAAAAATGAATTTAAAAATCCAACTTGGTACATTAAAGAAAATTTAGATCCATTCGAGGAAGCCCTAGTTGTTTATGATAAAATAATTGGTGATTATTTAGATATTAATGATTACGACTTAATATTAGCTACCGGGTTAAGACAAGTTGCATATGATAGGGTAAAATTTTACTATAGATTAAAAGATCATAAAACATTTTTAAAAAAAATTAATATTGTATATAAGTCGGTTGAACCAAGAATGACTGGTGATTTTCTAATTACATTTGAAAGTCTGAAAAGTGCTCAAGTAGCTCAAAATATACTAAGCAATCTTTTAACGAAAGACTCTGAGCAAATATTTTCATTAATTGATAATAGGGGTTTATCCTTATTCATAACTCTTACATATGATAAAGAAATAAAAAAAGAATCTATTTTACAAAATACAGCATCGCTAATTGATTTATTCAATTACGTAGATTTTGTTGGAATTAAAAACGGAAAGCATGACGAAAAAGGTTATTTATATTATAGGGGTAATATCAAAAAGTTTTTACCTGATAACAATAAACATGTTAAAGAAATATTTAATTCGATAAATAGTTATTTTTCCAACTAGATAAAAAGTGAAGTATAAAATGAAAAATGAAATAATTGCTATTATTGGACTTGGTTATGTAGGTTTACCCTTGGCAGTGGAGTTTGGAAAAAAAATAAAAACTATAGGATATGATATAAATACCAAGAGAGTAGAAGAGCTTAAAAAAAAATTTGATAGGACAAACGAAATCAGTAAGAAACAATTTCAGTTCGCAACTAAATTAAATTTGACAAGTAATAAAAACAATTTAAAGAATGCAACAGTATTTATAATAACAGTCCCAACACCTGTAGATAGCAAAAATAATCCAGATCTCAAATTGCTTAATAAAGCAATCAAAACCACCGCGCATTATTTAGGTAAAAATTCTTTAGTCATATTAGAGTCCACCGTATATCCTGGTCTAACAGAGGAGTATTGTGTTCCTCTCTTAGAGAAATTTTCAAAATTAAAATATAATAAAGATTTTTTCTGCGGATATTCTCCCGAGAGGATTAATCCAGGTGATAAAAATAGAACATTAATAAAAATTAAGAAAGTTGTATCTGGGTCCAATAAAGAAACTACAAAAAGAGTAAATTATATATACAAAAGCGTTATCAAGGCTGGGACATATGTTGCTGCATCTATAAAAGTGGCTGAAACTGCTAAAGTTATTGAAAATACTCAAAGGGATATAAATATAGCCTTTATGAATGAGGTAGCCATCATTTGTAATAAACTCAATATTGATACAAATGAAGTCATTAGCACCGCTAAAACTAAATGGAATTTTCTAAACTTTGTTCCTGGTTTAGTAGGAGGACATTGTATCAGTGTAGATCCATATTACTTATATTCTAAGTCTAAACAAGTTGGCTATGAGCCAAGGATTATTCTTGCAGGGAGAAAAATAAATAATGAAATGAGCAAATATGTTGCAAGTGAATTATTAAAAAAAATAAGGCAAATCAAAGTTCGAAGGAAACCTAGGGTCCTCATTATGGGTGTTACATTCAAAGAAGATTGTCCAGATGTTAGAAACTCTCAAG
>MDSV01059812.1_pt1 | contig 18647 bp, 24 predicted proteins | sample 810851 | NCBI WGS metagenome assembly MDSV01 (sample SAMN05326640, study PRJNA326480) | marine metagenome | isolation source: seawater | place: Atlantic Ocean: North East | collected 2012 | reverse complement strand
GGCGGGTATAAGACATGAAAAACCTCCTGTTTTTCTTATTGCTTATAACACGGAGTTTGTCAAATCTCAACAGAACCTATATCAAGATAGCTTTCTGAGGAGGTTACATCAATATTTTTTTACTCCTTATCTGGAATAAATCCTCCGGCTTGCATCGCCCAAATACGGGCATAATGACCATTTTCTTTTAACAATGATTCATGCGTGCCGTCTTCAATAATTTTACCGTGATCAAATACTAAAATTCGGTCCATTGCAGCAAGCGTAGACAAGCGATGGGCAATGACAATGGTAGTGCGGTTGCTCATGATGCTTTGTAAGCTTTCTTGGATGTTTTTTTCAGTAATAGAATCTAGTGCACTGGTGGCCTCGTCCATAATGAGGATAGGGGCATTTTTAAGCATGGCTCTGGCAATGGCAATACGCTGGCGTTGACCGCCCGATAATTTGATGCCGCGTTCGCCTACTAATGTTTCGTAGCCTTGATCAAGTGTTTCAATAAATTCATGACAATGGGCCGCCTTTGATGCGGCGATCACTTGCTTGTCGGATGCATCTATGTTGCCGTAACGAATATTATCCATTAACGAGCGATGAAACAAGGTAGTGTCTTGCGGAATCATGGCAATATTTTGGCGAAGGCTTTCTTGAGTAACATCCTGAATGTTTTTACCGTCAATTGAAATGGTGCCTGAGTCAACATCAAAGAAACGTAGTATAAGGTTTACAAATGTTGTTTTTCCACCGCCAGAAAAGCCAACCAAGCCGACTTTTTGATTGGGTTCGATGATAACGGTTTTTTTCTCAAAGATGGATTTGCCATCGTTATAATGAAACGAGACATCATTATATGCAATTTTACCTTCAGTGACGGTAAGTTCTTGGGCATCTTCTGAGTCGCGAATGTCATGGGGGGTGATCACTAATTGCAGTGCTTGTTTAATGGTGCCATAATCTTTAAACATTTGCGCCATGGCCTCACCCAAGAACCACATGTGTAGCATGACAGACCATAGGCTGTTAAATATAAAGATAACATCACCGGTGGTGATGGTGCCAGATTGCCAGTCACGTACTAATAAGTAGCCAAGCCCAATCCACATAAAAGTGACTGGTAAATCAATCACAAAACGAAACCACATGATGCGTGATTTAACCTTTTTGTTGCTGGTAATCTCGCGATCTTGTTGTTCCCAAATTGCTTTTAGTTCATGAAACCGTTTTGCAAAAAGCTTGGTGGCAATAATGTTGGTAATGGTATCAACAATCCGACCTTGAAGTTGACTTCTATCTTCGGCGTTTTCGTATGAAGCATTGTTAATGCGGTACACAAATGCAAGGCATAGTATGACGTCAATAACAATCCATGCCAGTGCAATAAGTGCATAAAATGGTGAAATAAAGAAAACCACCGTAATGGTGGTTAATGATACACCAAAAGTACCAATGACATTCCACCTAAGTGCCATGCCTAAGCTGTCAATAGCCCGAGGAAGGTCATTTATTTTGTTGGCTATATTACCAGCCAAATTATTGGCAAAATAATTGTAGCTATGTTGCATTACATATTCTGTTGTTGTCATGCGGATGTTAGCTTCAAATTTTGGCAATACATATATTTGCCAGAATTCTTGTAACCGTATGAATACTACCATGCCAATCCAGGCGCCTCCTGCTAGGATAAAAGCAGGTTGAAGTTGTTCAAATATGGCGCTTCGGTCCAAAAGATTGGTTTCAAGTGTATCTACTGCAAGTTTTAGGGCATAAGGAATAACCGTAGCTTCTAATATAATAAGAAGCGGTGCAGCAAAAAATACAGCAAAAGCAATGGGGTATTGTTTGGTAAAATACCAAAAAAAAGCCATAGGTGTTGTTGGTAGTGAAGAATGCGAAGACATGGCTTTACTGTAATGGTCTAAAATTAAAAAAGCCGACCATTATAATAAAGTCATTAATCAAAGTAAATGGGATAATGACTGGCTTGTATAAGATGTGAGTGTTTCTCAGAATTTATAGCATGTTGTTTGGGTTTTGGTGGAACATAAATCCAGTAGCCAGCATTTGGATTGTGTGGCTGATTGGAATCTGTGCCTAAAGCTCCTTGGGTATTGATCCTGTCAGTGTACCATCTGCTACCCATTTTTTGTTTTAAGCGGGTGCTAAGGCTGGTATTGCCATTATCAATGTCAATATAAGCAGCTTCTTTGGCTGATGCTTGGTTGCCAGGTAATGCAAGTGCTGTTGCAATGCAGGCTCCGGCAATTAGCTTGGTTAGATGATGTTTTGTCATAATAATTTACTTTATTTTTAAATTTCTAAAATAATGGAAATATGGTTGCTTAATAGTCTAAAAGCAATTATATGTCAACAGCAAAGATACAAAAAAATAAGAAAATATCGAATGTTATCGATAAGTAGAGAGAAGGTAGTGTAATTTCTTGCAGTTTTAAAGGTCACCTAAAAACCACAATACTTCTATATTTCCATATTTATAAAAATATAGTTGACAACGGTAAAAAACTTTATTATTACTTCGCGCAAGATGAACAAAATAATAAACGACATACATATTATAATGAGATTGAATGTACTATTGCTGTTGATAATCCTGCTGCCTTCATGCGTTACGCTGACAGATGATAATGGTCGTCCAGGATTTATGTCTCCAAACACGTTGTTCTTAAGAAACCTTCCTCAAGGAGATGATAATTACTCCATGGGTTTTAGGGATGGTTGCTACAACTTTATGGGACAAAATGGATTTGGATTATTGCGAATGTATGATCGTCCGCTTCGCGTAGAGGATAATTTACTTACAGATAATTTATATCAACAAGGTTACCGACATGGTGATCGTTATTGTGGTGTGTATGTACATAAAGGAATTATTTTATAATGAGAGATAGAAAAATGTTTAATGTTACAAGAAATATGATCGTGATTGGTTGCTTGATTTTGTTTACCTCAATGCTTTCAGCATGCACGGGTACAGGAAATACCTTTGACTGGAGAAAGCCAGTTACACTGGATATGAATCCTCCTAAAGGACCAGAAAATTATCAACAAGGTTGGGTTGATGGCTGCAAAACAGGTGTTGCCTCTACGAATACAAAATTACACCTGGCTATTGGTAGTTACCAATTTACGCTAGACGAAACACTTCGTTATGACGAATTATATAACAAAGCATGGCGTTATGGCTTTAACCATTGTGGTTATTCCATGAAAAGCTTAGCGCAGTATCAGTTGTAAGGATTAAATCAATGAAAATCATTACTACAACAACATTACTTGCCTTACTAGTGCTTTCGGGATGTCATAATGTTCCTATGTGGAAATATGATATGTTTAAGCGGCCTTATGGTAATAAGCCATACCCTGCTGAATATATTCAAGGTTGGCAAGATGGTTGTGAATCAGGTGCAGAAGCCTCAGCAACTCATTTTTATCGCCTTAAATACGAATTTCGTCAAGATTGGAGCATGCTAAACAACACCCTTTATGTAAGTGGTTGGGAGAGTGCTTATAATCATTGCCGTAAATACGTATTGCAACATAATTTGAATAAACTAGGAAAAAGGAGCTAGTTATGGTGTCTGTTTCAGAACGAGTCGCAGCACTTAAGCAAAATAATCACGCTAGGCGTGCCAGTGCAGATAATTTATTTGCATTCACAATGGCAACCTCAGAGATACAAGAAGAAATTAATAATATAAGAGATAGCTATGCGATTACTGTTAGTGATGTTGATGCTGGTGATTATGACCGGTTGCCAACAACTCAAGCAACAAGTCTTCAAGCCAGTGCCGTTTGGTTTATATAACGGCATGGTAGATGGTGCTCCAAAAGGAACGCCGGTATTTAGGGCAGGGTGGAAAGCTGGATGTGATTCTGGCGTCGCTGCTTACGGATCGTTGCACTACAAAGCAACTTACGATTATCAATATGATCCCAATCAACTTAATAACAATGAATATCATGCCGCGTGGCGTTTGGGTTTTAGGCATTGCCGTTGGTACACTGCAGAGTGGGTAAGGCAGTAAGAAGAAAGAAGGATGAATAAGATGAAGCAAGTGATAAAAATAACCATAGTATTAAGCATGATGATGTTGGGTGCATGTTATAATCCAAAGCTTAATATTACCTCTATGCCCAACGTACCAACACAAGGTCCGCCAGATTATATTGATGGCTGGAAAGCAGGATGTGAAACGGGAATGGCTACATATAGTAATAGTTACTTAAGGTCGCGTTATCGCACCAGTGTTGATCCAGCTCGGATGACCAACCCAGTGTACAATAAAGGTTGGGAGCTTGGACAACGTTATTGTTCCTATTATGTATCGACATATTTATCAAATACCGAGATGGCATCCTTGACCAACGATGAATACACACGCTCAGATCTTCGTGAAAGCAATACGTGGATAAGTCTAGAAACGGATGAGTATTTTTCGTATGAAGGGTTTGATACATTTACGTGGTAAGAACGTATGATATTGCTTAGGCTTAAAAATCAAATTTAAAGCCGTTGCCCTGTTGATTGCTACTTCCATCTGCTGGTGGTGCTGGTTGGCGTGGACGAACAGGTGTGATGGCTTCTCCGTATTCATTGTATCCATAACGCGCCATGCATCGATTGTAATTGTCATTATAGCGCTGACCATATGAACAATATTCTTTAGTATATTGTTCGGCAATGGAGGTGCAATATTGATATGATTGGGTGTAATGTTCGTATTGGCCGTCTTCGATAGACTCTTCGTCTTGGTATCCTTGTTGAGTCATGCATTGAAGGTAATACCCTTCAGATACTCGGCCAAAGTTACATTGTTTCTTGGTTAATTGATGTGCTGCTGGCGAACAAATTTTATATGCTTGAGCATAGGAAGTGCTGTGTTGTGCTTGTCCTGGTATCTCATGGGCACTGGCTGTTGGTTCAAATTGTGCGTTGGCACTGCATGAAGTCAGCAACATGATAAAAAAGGCTGTAACGAGAGTTCGTGTGATAGGATGGTCCATATTTGATGCCCCCAGAATTTAAATCAAGAGTGATTTTCCCCCAAAAATCAGTAAGAAATATAATTGTTTTTATAAAATAATAAAAGACTTTATTACAGTAGTTGACACGTTGTTTTAATTGACCTATAACGCCTAAAAACCAATATTTCTATAATAATAGAAGAGTTGGTGGAATGTTTGCCAACTCATTGACTATAACTATAGATAATATTAATTGTAAACATGTCTGGAGAAATAAATGTTTAGGAAGTTTTTTGTTGCCTTTACGTCGGCATTACTATTACAGCAAGCTGCATATGCTGGTGAACAAATCAGAGCAGTTGGCTCTTCTACGGTGTACCCGTTTGTGACGGTAGCTGCGGAGTCTTTTGGTCGTAGTTCATCGCACAAGACTCCTATCATTGAGTCAACAGGAACAGGTGGTGGATTCAACCTATTTTGTTCTGGCGCAGATGGTCAGTCTCCGGATCTTTCAAATGCGTCGCGTCAAATAAAACAGCGTGAGCGTGACTTATGTGCAAAAAATGGTGTGAATAACATTACCGAAATTAAAATTGGTTATGACGGTATTGTGCTTGCAAATACTGCGGGTGCTCGGTCATATGCTTTAACCAAACAACAACTATTTATGGCGTTAGCGAAAAAAGTACCTGCTGCAGGTAAATTGGTTGCTAATCCACATATGAAATGGAGCGATATTGATGCTTCGCTTCCTGATATTAAGATTGAGGTTTATGGCCCTCCACCAACATCTGGAACCAGAGATGCTTTTGTTGAACTGGTGATGGAAAAAGCCTGTGTTGATCTTCCAGAATTTAAAGCGGCATACCAAAATAAATCGGCACGTAAAAAAGCATGTCACGTTTTGCGTGAAGATGGTGCATTTATTGAGGCAGGTGAAAATGATAATTTAATTGTTCAAAAGCTGAATAATAATGATGACGCACTTGGTATTTTTGGTTTTAGTTTCTTAGATCAAAATGCATCCACTATCCAAGGAAGCAAGATTGATGGTGTGCAGCCAACATTTGAGTCTATCTCGAGCGGAAAATATCCGGTTTCACGTCCGCTTTATGTTTATCTTAAAGACGAGCATGTTGGACAAACTCCTGGTCTTAAAGAATTTGTTCAGGAGCTGGTAAGTAATAACGCTATTGGTGAGGAAGGTTATTTAATTGATCGTGGGTTAATTCCACTACCTGAAGCAGAGTTGGTTGCTTTGCAAAAAGAGATCGATTCAAAATAAACATAGAAAAAAATTGAATCTTTGATAAAGGCACCGTAGGTTGATTTATAGTACTTACGGTGCTTTTTTTATGAAGAGAGCTTACAGATGAAATTATTGCTTGTTGAAGATGATATACAAGTTCAAACTTATATTTCTAAGGGTATGAAGGAAGCTGGGCATGTGATTGATGTGGCTTCCGATGGTAAAGAAGGGTTGTTTTTAGCAACTTCAGAACAGTATGATGCCCTCATTTTAGATCGCATGCTTCCTTATATTGATGGTATAAAAATTTTAAAAACAATTCGTGGAGCCGATAATCATACGCCTGTATTGATGCTTAGCGCGCTTGGTGAGGTTGATGATAAAGTAAAAGGTCTACGAGCAGGGTCGGATGATTATTTGGTTAAGCCCTTTGCATTTGCAGAGCTTCTTGCGCGTGTTGAAGTGTTAGCAAAGCGATCAAATTGTCATCAATTTGGAGAGCAAATTACCAAGCTTCAGGCTGGTGATTTAGTCGTAGATTTACTTTCTAGAAAAGTAAGTAAGGCAGGTAAATCATTGACGCTCCAAACAAGGGAGTTCGCATTACTTGAATATTTATTGCGTCATAAAGGACAGGTTGTAACGCGTACAATGCTATTAGAGGCAGTGTGGGAATATCATTTTGATCCTCAAACAAATGTTATTGATGTACATATTAGTCGGTTGCGTAAAAAGATAGGTGATACCCAAGGTAGTATCATACAAACCATGAGGGGAGTTGGGTATATTGTCCCAGAAGATAGCCAGTAGTTATTACAAGAGCTCTAGCTTTAAAATGGCATTTTTATTTGCTGTGCTTTTGGGATGTGCATCGGTAATGTTGGGGGTGTTTTTATATGATGCAAGTAGACAGCATTTTTTATTTGAAACAGAAGCGGCTATTGACAGTGAAATTTCACATATTATTACAATAGCAAACAACATGAATCATCACGATATTGCTAACTATATTACACAACGGGGCAAAGACAAAACCTATCCGATATATTACCTTAAAGATGCTGAAGGAAATCGCTTAGCAGGTACGATTGATGCTCTTCCTGATAATGTTGAACTCATTAAAGAAGGTATCATACAATTTGATTTGTTTGCGGGTGATGTTAATCAAACAATTGCAGCAAAAATAGCTACCTTTAAAGATGGCTCGGTGATGCTAATAGGCAGAGACATTAGTCCTATGGTTGAACGGTTTGAACGCCTTAAATGGTTTAGTTTAGCAATAATGGTATTTATGGTTCTGGTGGTGCTAATTAGTTTCTTTATTAGTACGTTTGTGGTGAGTCGAATTAATCGTATTGCTCGAACAGCTAACGATATTATTGACACTGGAGATCTTTCAAAGCGTTTTGCTATTGACTCTAATTGGGATGATTTGAGTAGTTTGTCAAAAGTATTAAATCGGTTGTTTGAACGTACTGAGCAGCTAATGATGGATGTTAGGCATGTCAGTGATAATATTGCGCATGATTTGCGCACCCCGCTGACACGTCTTCGTAACAAAATTGAAAGTTATGACCCAAATGCGATAACCAAAGATGACCTGACTACGCTAATGCAAGAGGCTGATCATATATTGTCGATGTTTAATTCTTGTTTGAGAATTTCAAATATTGAGAAGGGGCGTTGGCATCACGATATTGGGGATGTTGATTTGTCCATTATTATGAATGATGTGATAGAGCTTTACGAGCCATTGGCGCTACAATCTAAAATTAAATTTACTACATTACTTGAGCCTGTGATAATTCAAGGTGACCAGGATCTATGGTTTCAAGTATTGGCAAATGTGGTTGATAATGCCATAAAATATTCTCCGCCAAACTCTAACATTGATATTCAGGTTGGCACTGATGGTATGGCACAAGTAATGATTGCGGATCAAGGTGTAGGAATTGAAGAAGAGGAAAAAGAGCATGTTTTTAAGCGGTTTTATCGTATTAGTAAAAGTAGGTCTAAGCCTGGAGCAGGGCTAGGGTTGAGTATGGTAAAAGCTGTTTTGGATATGCATAAAGCTAGCATTAAGTTAGAGGACAACCATCCTGGTCTAAAAGTAATTATAAGCATGAACAAAAAGTAAGGTTTAGGTCACCTTGGCTATAGGTTGATGAGCATATGCTAGTAAGATAAGGTTCATTAAAATGCAGAGTTGCTTATGAAAATTGCCATTGTTGGTTCCGGTATTTCAGGCTTGGGGGCAGCGTATTTATTACGCCAACAGCATGATGTGATGGTCTTTGAAAAGAACGATTATGTTGGAGGCCATAGCCGTACTGTTGATATTAAAACAAACGACGGTAATATCCCGGTAGATACAGGTTTTATTGTATTTAATCATCGTAATTATCCCCATCTAACTGGGTTATTTGATCATCTTGATGTGCCTGTGGTTAAAAGTGACATGTCCTTTGGTGTTTCGGTCAATCATGGGTGGTTGGAATATGGCACACGTAAGTTACATCATTTATTTGCTCAAAAACGGAATATATTTCGTCCAGAGTTTGCTCGAATGATTCGAGATATCATGGTGTTTAATAAGCAAGCAATGCATTATATTAACGCGGATACCTCTGTTAGTTTAGGTAAATGTCTGGATGAGCTTGGCATGGGACCTTGGTTTAAGCGTTATTATTTATTAGCCATGGGGGCGTCTATTTGGAGTACTCCCAGTCAAGGTATGCTTGAATTTCCTGCATCCACATTTATCCGGTTTTTCCATAATCATGGTTTGTTAACGGTTAATGAGCAGCCACAATGGTATACGGTGCAAGGGGGAAGCAAAGAATATGTAAAACGACTAACGGAAGCCTTGGATGATATTCATACTTCATGTGCTGTTTCCTGTGTTAAGAGAAGCCAGAAGGGTATTGATATTATTAAGTCTGATGGAAATATAGAGCATGTTGATCAGGTTATTTTTGCCTGCCATAGTGACCAGGCGTTACGAATGATTGATCGGCCAAGTAAACAACATCAAGAAATTTTGGGAGCTATCAAGTACCAAAATAATACGATGTTTCTTCATGAAGATGTATCATTTATGCCGAAAAGAAAATCAGCATGGTCAAGTTGGGTGTATTTATCAGAAGAAAAAGAAGATCGTTCACATGCAGTTAGTTTGAGTTACTGGATGAATAACCTTCAGCCATTGCAAACAACGAAACCCATTATTGTGACATTAAATCCGTCTAAAGAACCAGCTTGTGAGTTGGTGCATGATCACTATGTGTTTGAGCATCCGGTGTTTGATGCTGGTGCAATGAACGCCCAACAAAGATTAGATGAAATTCAAGGAGTGGACGGTATGTGGTTTACAGGTGCATGGCAGCGTTATGGCTTTCATGAAGATGGTCTGTTAAGTGCAGTGCGTGTAGCTAAGAAACTTGGTGGAGAGGTTCCGTGGCAACAGTAGTTCCATCCTTATTATCGGCTAAAGTGATGCACAAGCGATTATTTCCGAAAGTGAATCAGTTTTGTTATTCTGTGTATTACGTGATGATACCTTTGTCAAAGCTAGATAACATTGATATTGCAGTTAATAAGCATCGTTTTTTAAGTTTTTGGGTAAAAGATCACGGTGATAAAAAAGGTGGAGATTTAAGGAAGTGGGCAGATGCAATATTAACCGATTATCAACTAGATGCGTCGGTAAAAGAAGTTGTTTTAGTGACAATGCCAAGAGTGTGCTGGTATGTCTTTAATCCGGTAAGCTTCTGGCTTTGTTTGGATGATAATGACAGCTTGCGTGCAGTGATATGCCAGGTTAATAATACATTTGGAGAGTCGCATAGTTATGTGTGCGCACATTCTGGTGGAGACGTTATCCACAATGATGATTGGCTGGAGGCGAAAAAATTATTTCATGTTTCGCCGTTTCTTGAACGTGAAGGGCATTATCAATTCCGATTCTCCTACAAGCAAGGACATTTTGGTGCATGGATAGATTATTATGATGCCACTAACAATAAAACACTATTAACTTCGATGGTTGGTGAACATGAGCCATTAACCAAAGTGAAGTTATATAAGCAGAGTATGGTATGTCCATTAGTGACGTTTAAAGTGGTTTTTCTTATTCACCTACAAGCAATTAAGTTATTGTTAAAGGGTATTAAGTATGTAGCCAAGCCTAAAGCTTTATGGGAAAAAATAAGTACAACTTCAAAGCTTACAAAATTGTAATATGCACGTAAGTGGTACGTTATGTGCCAGGTATTAGAATTGCTAGAATAACATGTACAAAGGATAACTTGGATGTTTAGTCAATTAATTGTACAAAAATGTTTCAAAGCATTTGAAAAGATTCTCTACGGAAAATTGGATATAACCTTGGCTGATGGTAGAGTATATTCGTTTGAAGGACGTTATGCTGGACCAAGTGCAGATATGACAATTCATGATCACCGGGTGTTTCGTGCCCTGGCATTTGAAGGCGATATTGGTTTAGCTGCTGCATATAGAGATGGATGGTTTGATACTACGGACCTTGAAGCATTGATGATGCTTGGTGTCAAGAATGCTGATAATTTTGAATCGTTAATCTATGGAAAATTTTTCTCGCAGCTTGCGTCCAGAATGAGTTATTTATTCCGGCGCAACACCGTTAGTGGTAGTCGCAGAAATATTCATGATCATTATGATTTAGGCAATGATTTTTATCAACTATGGTTGGATGATTCCATGACATACTCTGCTGCTATTTTTGGTGACAAATCAGAGTCGCTTAAACATGCTCAAGAAAGAAAATATGACCGTATATTATCACGTCTTGATAATCCAAGGGGAAATGTATTAGAAGTGGGTTGCGGTTGGGGTGGATTTGCAGATCAAGCAAGCGGATCACATGATGTAGACCTCAAAGCCATTACTATTTCTTCTGCGCAATATCAATGGGCGAAAAATAGACTCAATGGGCGTTCAAATGTGTCGGTTGTGAAAGAAGATTATCGCCACCAAGAAGGTAAGTACGATAACATCGTGTCGATTGAAATGTTTGAGGCGGTTGGAAAGCATTTTTGGCCACTTTATTTTAAAAAGATGAAGTCGCTTCTTAATAAAAATGGGAAGGCCGTGATTCAGACAATTAGCATTCATGATCGCTATTATGATCGTTACATTAGAACTGGCGATATGGTGCGTAGCTTTATTTTTCCTGGAGGAATGCTACCAAGTTACAGCGCATTAAATCGTCAAATTACAGCGTCTGGGTTGAAAATGACGGATTGCTTTGCCTTTGGTAAGGACTATGCGCGTACTTTACAATTATGGTTAAAGAATTTTGATAATAATATTGCCAAGATAAAAGATTTGGGTTTCGATGAGCCATTTATTCGATTATGGCGCATGTACTTAGCTGTATGTATTGCCAGTTTTTCATGCTCAAGAACGGATGTTCTTCAAGTGGAGATTAGCCATGCTTAAATGCGTTGCTACTATTTTTGTTATCTTATTTGTGATGACAACAAAAGCTATAGCAGTGCCTATGCCTGTTCAAAATAATATTGTTGATGCTCAAGAGGTTGGTCATGGGACACTGACATATTATTTTTGGGATGTCTATATTGCAACATTATGGGCCCCAAACGGAACATGGAACCCGGATCAGCCTTATGCATTGACACTTGATTATTTAAGAAAAATTGATGGTGAAGAAATAGCAGACCGATCAGCTCAAGAAATGAGGCATATTGGTATGAATGATGAGCTTACTATTGCTGCGTGGTATCGGATTATGAGGGATATATTTCCGTCTGTTAAAAAGGGAACTAAATTAACCGGTATTTATCTTCCCAACAAGGGAACATTATTTTTTGAAGGAGATAAGCCAATTGGTAATGTTACAGATCAAGAATTTAGTAAGTGGTTCTTTGGTATTTGGCTTCATGAAAAAACATCGATTCCAGTTCTTCGTAGTAAATTATTAGGGATAGATAATGAATAAATCGGAGCCCATCAGTCAGCTAATTCGGTATAGCGCCGTTGGGATGCCCATCGCATTTGTTGGTTTGCCACTTTATATTCATGCGCCCGATTTTTATGCTACCCATACTGGTCTTTCTTTAGGGTTAATGGGCATAATATTGCTGGGTTTGCGAATGGTCGATGCCATACAAGATCCCATTATCGGTATGCTGAGTGATAAGTATCATTCAAAGCGACCAGTGGTGATGGTAGTTGCGTCTATTTTTCTAGTACTTGGTTTTGTGATGCTCTTTGTACCGCCTCAACATTATACGCCATTATGGTTTGCAGGCTGTATGTTTGTCACTACCACATGCTTTAGTATATTGACTATTAATTTGCATAGTACGGGTGCTACGGCCGCCAAAACGTATCATGATAAAACTCTTTTTGCTAGTTGGCGTGAAGCGTTTGCAATAGTTGGTTTATTACTGGCAGTGGTGCTTCCTACGGTATTATCTCAAGCAATGCCATTGCAAGAAGCCTTCTTGCTTATTGGTGCAATCATAGCACTATTATTTATTCCAAGCTTATTGTTGCATGTGAGATGGTTTTTAAAGCAGGATTTTCATTTTCAGCAGCTGATACAAAAGGCATTTCAACTTCCGCCGATGTCACCAAGAACAAAAGGGTTATACGCCTTATATGGTCTGGTCATGGTGTCGTCTAGTTTATCAGCCGTAGTGGTGTTGTTTTACATAAGACAAAAGATAGACGCAGAAGATTTAGCAGGATTATTCTTAGGGTTTTATTTTTTAAGTGCGATTGCAGGTATGGCCTTATGGCACCGAGTAAGTAAAAGAGCGAGCAAAGAAAAAGCATGGTTAATGGCAATGATCATCGGTGTGCTAAGCTTTATGTGGGCAACGTTTTTGGGTCCCAATGATCTGTATGTTTATGGAATTATCTGTGTGATTTCTGGGATTGCGTTTGGTGCGGACCTTGTGATGCCACATTCAATATTAGCGGACCATATTGCGGAAAAACAACAGCAAGCGCTTGCAACAACGTACTACGGTTTGTTGGCGTTTATTGCAAAGTTGGCGTTTGCGCTTGCTTCGGTTATGGCTTTTGGTGTGTTAGATGCAGTTGGCTTTTCGGCAAATGGCCAGAATACGTCTACCGCTATAATAACACTTGGTGTTGTGTATGCAGGGGTTCCTTGTCTATTAAAGCTAATTGCAAGTGCAGTCTTATGGTTCCAAATGAAACGTTATACTACAGGAGAAATATATGAAAAATCGTTATCTACCACTACTATTAGGAGTCATCATCATGTTTAGCGGATGTTCATTTCATTCATTGGATCATTATAAGGATACGAAGCCAGAAGTAGACATTAAAGAATTTTTTAATGGTCAAATTAAAGGGTGGGGCGTTGTTCAGGATTGGCGAGGTCGAGTGGTAGCTCGTTTTGATGTAGTGATGATAGGATCTTGGGACGGTGATATCGGAACATTAGAAGAGGATTTTATTTATTATGATGGGAAGAAACAACATCGTACATGGACCATAACAAAGCATAAAGATGGTACATATCATGGTACCGCTGATGATATTATTGATCAAGCTACCGGAGCACAAGAAGGTACCGCTGTTAACTGGAAGTACCAGATGGATTTGCCAGTAGATGGCACAACCTACCGTTTAACGTTTGACGATTGGATGTGGCAAATGCACGATGGAGTATTATTAAACCGTTCTTACCTTAAAAAGTTTGGTATTACGGTGGCAGAGTTGACATTATTTATGCAAAAACAATAGGTTGGTGGTATGCGGTTTCAAGGGCAACATATTTGGATTATTGGTGCAAGTTCGGGTATTGGCAAAGCAGTTGCTGTTGAATTGGCGCAGCAAGGTGCAAGTTTAATATTATCGGCACGAAATAGTGAAGCACTTGTAGCATTAAAAGATTCACTACCCGGTAAACATAAAGTGTACCCTCTTGATGTGGCCGATAATGTAGCAGTTGAACGGGTAATACAAGAAGTGACCAATGAAGTGAATGTTCTAGATAGAGTGATTTACATGGCGGCAATGTATGAACCTGAATATATTGCGAATATGGATTTAGATAAGGCTTCAATGATGCTCAGAGTGAATATTTTGGGTGCGATGGGTGTTGTTAAAGGCGTCTTGCCTGTGATGGAAACCCAGCCTTATGCACAAATTGCTATTTGTGCTAGCAGTGCTGGATATACAGGATTGGCAGGAGGGCAGCCTTATAGTGCGACCAAGGCTGCGTTAATTAATTTTACCGAGAGTTTGGCTGTTGAAGTACCAAAACATATTGATGTTAAACTCATTAATCCAGGATTTGTTAAAACACCTTTAACCGACAAAAATCAATTTGCAATGCCCATGATTATGGAAGTAGAAGACGCTGCAAAATGTTTAATTGGTGGGCTTAATAACAATAATTTTGAGATTGCTTTTCCTAAGAAATTTATCTTATTGTTAAAATTGATTTGTATATTGCCAGCGCGATTGCAGCAAAAAGTTAAGCATAAACTTGCAAATCGATCATCAGAAAAATAAACTGACCAGAATTAATGATAATGATTCTATTTTTATGCTTGCTATCTTGAAGCTCAACGCGGCTGTCCTTGTTTAACTATAAAATACAGGTCTGATATGATTACAATGGGTTATGCAAGTATATTTGCATTTTTTTATGTGTGGCTATCACTCAATGTTATTAGAACGCGTGGTGTAGTTAAACAGGCTTTAGGCGATGGGGGTGATAGTAAGTTGCAGCAACGTATTCGGGCCCATGCAAACTTTGCAGAATATGTACCGATTACATTGCTTCTATTGATATTGTTAGAGCAGCAACAATTGTCTAATTGGTTGCTACATGGTTTAGCTATTACGTTACTAATAGCCAGATTGTTGCATGCGTATAGTGTGCTGGTTCATGAGAAATATAAAGATGGAAAGTTATTAACAAGCGTAAAATTTCGTGTTAGGGGCATGCAACTTACTCTTGCTGTAATAATAATTGCTGCGCTTTGTGCTCTGGGTTTGGTAATTCAGCACATTATTGGAAATGTTTGAGCATTACAGTGCTCTCATAATAATAATTGAGATTGATGAGGCTTTTTAAGTTTTTCATAGCGCTTTAACGCTTTATTACGTGATTCTTTTAGGTCCACAATTGGCATAGGGTAGGTGGTACCAAGTGTAATTCCTGCATTGAGCAGGTCATTTTCGTTTGCTTCCCACGGTTTGAATAAGAATTTCTTATCAAGTTTCTTAAGTTCGGGGACCCAATGTTTTGTGTATATGCCATCAGGATCAAATTTCTGGCCTTGGAGAACTGGATTAAAAATACGAAAATAAGGAGCTGCGTCGGCACCACATCCGGCTACCCACTGCCAACTTGCACTATTATTTGCCAGGTCTGCGTCAACCAGGCAGTCAAAGAACCAATTGGCACCTTCGCTCCAGTGGATAAGTAAGTTTTTAACTAAAAAGGAGGCTACAATCATACGCACTCGGTTGTGCATGTAGCCGGTGGCCCAAAGCTCGCGCATGCCTGCATCCACAATGGGAATGCCAGTATTACCTTTTTTCCAAGCATCAAGATGTGTTGCATTTTGCTCCCACTTAAATTGGTCAAAACTGGTATTGAGATTTTTTGTAGGTAGCGTAGGTATATGATAGAGTAGATAATAAGAAAATTCTCGCCAACCTAATTCGGAACAAAAATGATCAGTATCGCTGGTTTGTTGACGCATAGTAACGGCATGCCAAATTTGATGTGGTGAAATTTCACCAAAGTGCAAATAAGGTGATAATTGTGATGTGTGGTGTTTTGCAGGAAAATTACGACCTTCTTTGTAGTCGTTGAGGCCTTCGTCCAAAAAGCGCTTTAATGTTTTTTTTGCGCCTAGTTCGCCGGGTTCCCAGTATGTTATTAGTGGTTCATGCCAATTGATAGCGGGAAGTAAATGAAGATCGTCAATATGATGTTCTTGTGAAACATCTAAAAGCGATAATGTTTTAGGTGCCTGAATAGGGGCGCGTGGTGGTTTGCTTTCAAGGCATCCTTTACGATAATAGGGAGTGAATACTTTGTATGGGGTATTGTCTTTTTTAAGAATTTCCCATGGTTCCCACAGTAAGGATCCATTAAAACTATGTGCGCCAACACCTTGATTAATCAGTAATTGTTTTAGATGTTTGTCTCTGGATATTTGCCAAGGTTCATAACAGCGGTTCCAAAATATGTCCTTAATGGAATATTGACTTACCAGATTAGATAAAATTTTGGATGGATCTCCTTGAAAAACATGGAGTTTATTGTCCAGGTCTTCGTTGAGTTTGCGTAGGCTATGGTCAAGCCATACTTTGCTAGCTGCTCCTATTGTTGCTTCTTTGGGTGCATGGGTAGTGTCGTCAATATAAATGGGTAGTACGGTACCTGATTTGGCGGCCTCACTTAGTGCAGGATTATCATGTATGCGAAGGTCGTTTCTAAACCAGTGAATAACAGTTGATGTCATGATTAATACTCTATTATTGTTCCATCATAAGCAAAACATTTACCAGAATCAGCAGCGCAAATATGCTGTATGACGTTAGCCATATGGTTAACGCTATCCTGGGCACTAAAAAGCTTTCCATGTGGGACGTTAGCCTGGAATGGTTTTGATAAAGGGCTGTTTACCGTTCCTGGATGCAGTCCAATAACCGCGCAGTACTTATTTTTGCGAGCAACTTCGATACTGGCATTCTTAATCACCATATTTAAGGCAGCTTTTGAGGCTCTGTAGGCATACCATCCACCGAGATGATTGTCACTTATGCTTCCCACTCTAGCAGAAAGAAGTGCCGCAATAGAGTGAGTGTTTTTAGAAAGTAACGGTATAAAATGTTTTAATATTAGTGCTGGTCCAATGGTGTTAATTTTATAGACATCTTCAAACGCTTTCATCGATAAGGCTTGGAGTGATTTTTCAGGAAAATAATACTCACTATGAAGGGTTCCGGTGGCAACAATAAGTAAATCAATTGCATCAAACCCAGAAGCAATGACGGCGGCGTCATGGATAGATGACTCTATACTAACGTCAATGGTATAATGATGTTGGTTTGACAAAGAGTTGTGGGCATTACTTCTTGCAAAACATAGCAAGGTTGCGTCAGGATATTGTTTGCCATAATATTCGACAAAAGCACCACCAATAGCACCTGATGCACCAATGACTACAATTGTTTTTGGATTAAACATATTGTTATTCCTAGATTATAAGCAATATTTATATTATAACCTCCGACCACGGATAAAATCGGTAATATAATATCGTTTTACAGCTACTATTATAAAGCGTTTTTCCCTAATTCAATCTTTCGTTAGCATTACTTTTTGGTAAGAAATTATGTCTCAGGCGCAGCTTAAGTTAGTTCATGCCCCGCATCCTATTTTTAAGAAAAAAGCTCAAGCAATTGAGCATATTGATGATCAGGTTAAAGACTGGATCAATCAAATGTTTGAGATTATGGCAAAAGAGCAAGGTATTGGCATGGGAGCTAATATGGTAGGGTTGCTCAAACGTATTGTGGTAATTAATATGCGGCAAGATGATCAGCACCATAAATATGCCATGATTAACCCAGTGATTACTGAAAAAAGTGATGAAACACAAACATTTGAGGAAGCGTCGTTAAGTTTTTTGGGAATTAGTGCCAATGTGACTCGGCCTTCGTCAATTTCGGTAACGTTTTTAAATGAAGACGGCCAGAGCAAAACAATACGTGCGGAAGGTTTTTTGGCAACCGTGATTCAACACGAAATTGACTATTTGGATGGCATTACATTTTTGGATCATCTGTCAAAATTAAGACGAGATCGTTTAATCAAAAAGATACAAACCAACTGTGGGTGTTGCTAAGGCTAGAGGTTTAGCGCTCCTTAGCATGGCTATATGTGTTAGGCAAACACATATATTATAATTTATGTTGCAAATGACGAGAACTTATAATAATGTACAAAAATGTTAATGAGAATCATTCTCAGTTAAATTTGCAAATAAAGGATTAGATAATGAATGCCAAGAACAGAGCCTTGCTGGGTTCTACATTGTTAGGACTTGCTTATGCCTTTCCGGCTGCAGCAGAAGAAAATTTATGGTTATACACCAAAGCTACGGATACGCGTCCTGAAGGTAGCTTTGAATTAAAACTTACTGATATTATTCGTGAAGGCAAAGACTCTGGTGATTATACATTCCATGATATTAGGCCAGAAATTGAATATGGTATTACCGATAGGCTGACTGTTGGTGCAGAGCTTATGTTTTTTGATCATAATTATAGGTTCTGTTGAGATTTGACAAACTCCGTGTTATAAGCAATAAGAAAAACAGGAGGTTTTTCATGTCTTATACCCGCC
>MDSV01245242.1_pt1 | contig 18648 bp, 12 predicted proteins | sample 810851 | NCBI WGS metagenome assembly MDSV01 (sample SAMN05326640, study PRJNA326480) | marine metagenome | isolation source: seawater | place: Atlantic Ocean: North East | collected 2012 | reverse complement strand
CTCGAAGTAGCCCTAACTTGGAGTTCTACATTCAACCTGTCGTTATGGAGTCTTATCCTGAATCTTGGAAGTACTGAACCATCTGAATCTCTCAATGCATTTGACTCATCTGGGCGAATGAGTTCAATCGATCCTTGCTCGAGTTTCTCGGTGGTCCCTCTGGACCGATCGTGCATCAGGCCCCTGGCATTACTTGGCCATCTTATTGAGTCTCTTTTGGACCAAGGTGCTGAATCTTTCTTTGACATCGACCCTGAAATGTGAGGTAAGAACCAATCTAGGTACGTCCCATCATCAAAATGGAGGAATCCCCAGAACCAGGGTACGCTAGGAGCCTGCACAGTTACCTTCTGAAAGTATGCTGAACCTTCTACAGCCTCTCCGTCAATCGACACCTTGGCTTTCATAGCATGTATCCTGAGGATATCATACCCCATCCCCAATGCATAGACGTTGTTCGCATATGTTGCGCTGCTTGGACGTTCCCACCAAGGAGTCAATTCTGCCTCGAAAGATTTTGGGAGGTCAGGGTTTGACTCGTGGTCTGGCTTGAATGAAAGCCACATCTTGCTTAGGTCGGGCAGCATGCCGAAGGACAGATCATCGCTTGTAAGGGGGACCACCGCTCCACCGCCTATGCCCATCCCTTCCCCTGGCCAATCAGGATGTGTGTCTGTTAATGCTGCAATTCGGCATTCAGTCATACGGGCTGGTTCGTGCATCACATCCCCGTCATACCACCATGCACACACCATTCCCGGCAGAACGTGGCCATCATGTTCATCGATTGCCATCCTGGCGCCGGGCTTCCACCAATGATTGTTCACCCTAATCGAGGGTGTCTCCTTGGTTGACCAAAGAACCATTAGTTGGCGCGATCTCTCTGGATGTTTAGGGTCTGGCAGGACTAGGATGAACCACCACCACCACCACGAGAGTCTTTTGATAGGCGGGAGTATGTCGAATCGCCACATAGTGGAGAGATCCCCGCCGAATCTTTTCATCTGATCATTCAATCGATCTCCCTCCTATTGAATATGGATTGGCCTATGAGTACAGGGAGCGTTATGAATGCGAGAAGGACCGCTACACTGAGCCCCATTGCTAGTGCTGATGAGCCTGTTCCGAAAGTGTGCACAGGTGGGTTCCAGAAGAATGCTAGACCACTTTCAAGATTGAATGCAGTAGCCATCTGAGCAAGCATGATGGTATCCGGCCAGGCGAGAATTACAATCGCATCTATCATTTGAAGGGACCAATGGGAGACTGAGATTATCGGGACCAGATCTGCTCCGAATAATGTCATGACTGCCATTGCGAACTCATATACGCCGTACACCAGCGCAAAATAAACACCGTATTTCGGGGATGCGAGGCCCATTGCATTGAAGATTGAGCCATATGCTGCAAGAGACAACACAGTTACTACGCCTATACCGAACCAGACGTTGATGTCTCCCAACCTATTGCCTTCTGGCCCGAGAGTTACGGTGACAGCAGCCATAATCAGAGACATCGCAAGTACGAAACCGCCTGTGAATATGAGGTATCCAGAGAGCCTGTAGACTATGAATTCTCCACGGTGAATTGGTTTTGAAAGAAGATAATGTAGAGTCCCATTCTCACTCTCATCACGGATAAGTCCGAGCGCCAAGAATAGTGGCATGAAAATACCGATAATCATGGCGAATGCGATTTTCCCAGTCGCGATTATGAATGACCTGTGTGAAGATTCCCCCAGAAGTTCTGAGTCAACAGGATCCTCGTCGACCAGAGAATCCGGATTTATCTGCAGCACAGAGCCATCCGGGCCTCTTATCCACTGCACGTCGCAGGCCACGCCATTCCTGTTATCATCGTCATTCTGACTTCCCGTGGGTAGATAGTATTCCTCTTGAGTGCAGTCCCCATCATCATCGAATCCTTGGCTTTGAGAGGGGTTTCCAGAGTCCCAGTCCAATCCGTCTTCATCGATGTAATCGCTTGGCGGATCTGGTGCGACGTAGTAACTCTCAGTCGTCCTACCGTACTCTGCGTTCCAGCCTTCGGCGACTGCCAGAGTTCCATTTCCATCGAATCTCAAGAATTGCACATACACTGAGTTATCGGCAAGAGTGCATGCAAATGAGCTATATCCGTAGGGGGTGTTCGCTAGATCTTCTCCGATTATTTCAGGGCATTCATCATCATATTCAGCATAATTTGAGGAGATATTTTCCCAACTTCCTGTGAATTTAGACGGTCCAAAGACATCCCAGGTGTAGTTTCCAGAATGTGTTCTAACACCCCAGTAGTTAATCTGGTTCTCAGGTATGAAAATAGCAGCGCCAGGATATTCTCTTTCATCGTAATCGCTGGACCCATACTTCATCTCCTGTCCAAGAGGATAGCCGTCGCCATCGAAATCAACAGAGTCCCCGTCATTATCAATGGATTCGAAGCCATCCCTTACCGAATCGATATAGAACGCTGAGAGGAGTGTGAGCAATAAGACGGACACGCCCATTACAGTCCATGTAGAGGTCTTATTCTTGAGTTGCCTAACTGTGAGTTCGATTATCGCTCCAGCTTTTCTGTCAAGTGCTGTCCATACGGTCGTAGCTAAGCGTCTTCCTTCAGAGTCCAGGGGATCTTCCCTACTCATCTTGAATCACCTACAAGATAGCCGAGAAGTGATTCCAAATTATCATCCGGATTCTCAATGGAATGTATTGGGACTCCTGACTCAAGGATTAATGATGGTAAAATAGAATGCGCCTCTGAGAGATCTTTTGTCATTATCTCGAGCCGCTCATTATCTAGGAATCTAACGCCGTAAACAGGTTTTTTGTCGATGAAGCTTGATGCGAGGGCTCTTGCGTCTTCACAATGTATGAGTATTCGATGGGGGTGCTTGTCGAGCATTGCTCTGATTGCATGTAGATTACCAAGAGCCACGAGCCTACCCGCATGAAGGATGACTATCTGCTCGGTTATTCTCTCGATTTCTTCCAATATGTGACTCGATAACAATACGGTCTTTCCCCGTGAACCCATTTCCCTGATCACGTTCATTATGCTAGTTCGTGCTAAGGGGTCGCAGCCATGTAGGGGCTCGTCTAGAATGAGCAGGTCAGGATCGTGAACGAGTGCTGCTGCGATTTTTACTCGTTGGCGCATGCCCTTGCTGTACTTACCGATCTCCTTGTTCAGAACGTCCCCCAAATCAACAAAGGAGAGAGCCTGTTCAGATCGAAATTCAGCTTCTGACCTAGTCATGCCGTGGAGTCTGGCTAGAGTAGATACGAAGTCAATCGATGTCATCCAGTCATACATCCTCTCTGATTCGCTAACATAGCCGATTCTTCGATATGGAGCAGTTGAGTCCCAAGGATTAGTTCCAAAGAGTCGTACGGATCCTTTACTCGGTCGGATTCTGCCCATCAAGAGTTTGAAGAGGGTTGATTTCCCTGCACCATTCATGCCTAGGATGCCCGTTACACCTCCGTCGATTGCAATCGATATGTCATTGATTCCTATGACTTGCCCATACCACTTTGATACATGATCCAAAGTCACAGCAGGCGGTTTCGTCATTCCCTAGTCACCTCCAGTGATGCCACGCGACTTGCGAATATTGCCAATGAAGCCGCATTAATCGCCACCAATGATATGGCCGATAGTGCGAGGGGGTGATCGTAGTTGTATGGGAGGCCGACTAACCACTGTCCAACATGGGCTAGACAGTCATATGGACTAACCATGTAAACGTAAGTGGTATCGAACTGTATCTCTATCAACCATGCAACGAGTTTGGAGCCGAGAATGTATCCGAGGAATGAAATTGATGCTGTGAATCGACTCGTGCTTATGCTTGAAAGTGCGATTCCTATCGAAGTGTATGTGAATACCAGGAAGATTCCGGCCAATAATCCTCCCATGAAAATTGGTATCGTATCGGCTATGAACGACCAACCTTCTCCCTTGAACACGATAGCTGTGGAATAGTACAACATGTACGTCAGAAGAATCACTATGGCGAGGACGGAGGCAGCGCTTAGCCATTTCATGGCTGCGTAATCAAGCCGTGAAACAGGCCTCGAGAAGTAAATCGCGCTGGTCCCATTTCTCCTATCGTCGGATACCAAGCCGCCAACTACAAGAGCAGTCAACAATGGCCACATGCAAAGATTGCGTGGGAAATAACCGAGCACATTCCCCCACAAATTGTACCTATTCACGCCCCACATCCTATTCAGAAATCCTGTTGCATCGCCACTCACCATGGTTGAAAGTAATAGCATGAGTATTGGAGTCATAGATCCCAAAATAACAATGAGAAGCAGCAGTCTAACGAATGGATGATAACGCCGGTGGCCAGTACCTGATATTATTCCGTAAACGTGATGCCTGTAGATTGCATAGTTTCTGACCCATCGCGGACCGAGAGGTCCATTCCATGGGCGGTATATCTGCTCGAATATCTTCCCTTCCATAGGCCTTGCCACTGTAGCAGATGAATCGCCATCGCCGTCGCCTGAACCATAGGCCGCCTCTATCCTAGCTTCACCGAGAGCTGGGGCGCTATCAAATTCGGTCATTCATCACGCCCCCCGATAATTGCAGAGGCGCCCTTTGCCTCTTTCCCTAGTCTTTGCATGATTAGAAGGAAGATGTCTTCCAGATCTGGCTCATACTCCTTCAACACTCTAACTTGGGCATCGGTCTCAGAAGCCCCAAGAAGAATTGCAGGGATTGTTTCTTCACCTTTCATTTCAATTCTCATTACGCGCCCCATTCTTCGTACACGATGTCCCTTTGTCAGAAGCCATTCCTCGAGTTTTGTGGCCCCGCCCCAGACGGATATTTCGATTTCCCTGGTAATTTGTCTTGCGAGCTCATCTATTCGGCCTTCAAGAACTACCTTTCCCCCGGAAAGCATCACTACTCGCTCACACACGCCCTGGATATCCTCCATGACGTGACTAGTCATAATCACAGTCCCTCCTCCGTCGGAGATGGTTCTTCTCAGCGTGTCAAGCATGAATTGCCTCGCAGACGTATCCAGACCATTGGTGGGTTCGTCACAGAAAAGTATCTCAGGGTCATGGACAATTGCACATGCTAGTTTAGTGGCCTGTCTCATACCTGTCGAGAAGCTGTCGATAGTACGATACCGCTGGTCTTCCAACCCCACATACTGCAGCACCTCATGTGCCCTCTGTGTTGCTTGATCAGGACGCATCCCAAGGAGTTCTCCGGCGTACCTTACATGATCGACGGCAGTAAGGGCCGGGTCTAGAGAATCGTATTCTGCCATGTAACCTATTCTAGAGCGTATCTGGGAGCCCATTGTCACGATGTCCTTTCCGAGAACCGTGCCGCCCCCCTCGGTGATTCTTATCAGCCCCAATATGCATTTGAACAGAGTCGATTTTCCGGAACCATTTGGCCCCAATATCCCTACTCCGCCGGTGCCTATATCCAAATCAACGCCGTCGAGGGCGACGTGTGGGCCGTACATCTTCCTGAGCCCACGTATCCTGATAACTGAGTCGCTCAAACCTTATCCTCCATTGCGTGTTTCTCTATTGTTAAATCAACCTATCAATCAATCCCTTGGAGATCATCCCATTCAAGGCAATGCACCCTCTCTGACCCGCACTGCAACGCCCTTTCTTAGTACTGACATTTCATGCATGGTTGAATTGGAGTTCCCATGTGCTATGAGATCTCCATTCTCATCTACTATCAAGCATGGCTGTCCAACAGTAATCCATTCATCTGCTCCGATTACAAAACCGTGCATGACATTCCTGCCAGCCCCCACGAAGGGTATGGCATCAGAGTGGATTGTGACTCTTGCAATACCTGGATGAGTCTGGAGATGATTTTCCGGGTGGTTGGAAAATCCGAGAGGCGGTTGGATGTCCATTAGTGAGTGAATCGCCTTTGCGCCTTCTAGTGCAAGGGATATCCCTCCGTCATTCAATCGGGGCGAGAATAGGTGGCGATCTTCGAATAGCACGTTCACCGGCCTCCCAGTCTTAGAACGTCTGACATTCATTCCACTTGTTATTCGACATCCGTCAGAAGGTTTCACCCCACAAAGGACTGCGAGCCTGTCCACCGTGGAACACCTATCCAACCATGCTCTAATCTCGTTCTTCATCATTGTATCCGAATCAGATGCCATCCTGAATTCGAGAGGAGTTTTATCCAAGCCAAGAAGATCTAATCGCATGTAGGATTCTGTTAAATCAGGATCGCCCGCTATTGTATCATCATTGCCCTCGATGCGACACCATGGCGATAAATCCTCCAAAGAGTAGGGTATTACCCCAAGAGGCGTGTTCACGAATATTGCAGTCTTGGGCTCATCTTGAAGAATCTCTGCTACTGCACTTCCATATGCAATTCTCCATGGAGGTTGGCTCCCATGCAATATCACAACACTCGATGGAGGTCCAGTAGACCCGTCCCACCATGATCCTGGTAATTTCCACCTGTTTTGTAGTAACTTACCTGCGTGAATGATGTGTGGTCTCTTCGAGACGTCTTCGCTAAATGGTTCAGAGGAGGGTCGGACTGGATCGGTTGAGGAAATAATAGATGCCATCCGACGTCCCGATGGTAGTTCTGAGTCTTCTCGTATAGCTTCGAGTATCTGCTTAAACGCCTTTCTGAGATGAGGGGATGCGTGACTTCTACGTTCAGCGAGATTCCATATTGATCCGTTCCTTATGGCCTCCCTACAGCGAGATAGTTCCCTCTGCGTGACCTCAAGATTATGTCTTGCGAGAAGTGCTGTTCTGGATTTCTTGTCCATCTCCCTAACTTCCTTGGGTGTAAAATCTTCGAGATATCTTGACGAAACGGGCCACTCCACGGCTGAATCTATTCTATGGGTCCCCTCCTCGGAGAGTATCCTCCCGTCTTTGGCGAAGAGGGCATATGCTGCTGAGTCGAAAAGATCCGCTCCGAGGGCAATGCAAAGCGGGAATAGCATAGGATGTCCGCAACCAAAGATGTGGACTGGGCGATCAGAAGGCAGTGCTGACATGGAAGAGAGAATTACAGAGAAAAGATCGGAATATCTCTGTGTTTCCATCAGAGGTACGATGCCTCCTATTGGGTGGACTGAGAATCTCTTTCCCCCCACTTCTGAAACAGCCATTCTTGCAGATGATTCCGCCCTCAAATCCTGATGTGTCCCTCCTTGAATAGGTCCATTCAGGAGTAATTTTTCTCCTGCAGCTGAAAGGGACGCATTGGCACGATTCGCGGTTATGTCTACGGCGTCTTCTATCTCTTCTCTGGTCATGTCGGGACGGCCGAAGACGTCCAGCATGGTTCCTATGTCCACCCCGATATCTCGCTGAAATTCAACAATCTCCTCGATTCCAACCTCGATATCTCCGTAGACATATGACTGGAATGTGCCCGAGTCAGTCATAATCACCCCGGGGAAATTCAAGAGTTCGTGGACACCCTCATCCAACGCCTGTTCCCGGAGTTTCTCGTGTTTCCATATCACATATGAGTTCGTGATCAATGCTCTGAAACCGAATTTGTCCCACATTTCTCTTGGTTCAACGGTGAGTATGTTCGGATTTACAACTGGCAAAAGAGTGGGCGTGGTTAATATTCCATGATTGGTATGGATTTTTCCTATTCTGGCAGCCCCATCCCTGTCTACGATCTCGAACTTTCCAAAATCCTGTGGCCTGCAAGGAGGGCTTTCCTCGATCATACTGATTCCGCCTTATCAGGAGATGTAGAGCGATCTAAGATAGTGACTGAGACAATGCCCTCGTTGAGAGTCATTTTCACAAGGTCTCCGGAATTTATCTCAATAGTTGGATCAGCATCGAAGCCATGGCCATAGGGGATTGCCTGTATAGAAGCGGCAGGTAGGGTAAGAGGGCAAACGTCTCTGTTCAAGATTGCTGCAGGCGCCTTTCCCCCGTAAGAGAGGCCCATTAGCACGTAGGGGGCTACAGTGGACCCTGAGCCTCGCGGGTACACGAGTATCTTACCGCCTACTGCCTGTCCGTGAAGGGGGTGCCCAGGCTCTGTTACAATGCCTGTTTCTGGATCCACATATCCGAGGTATGTGATCGGTATGTCCGTGACTAGTGCCTTAGCAGTAACCTCGAAAGAATGCTGGCTTGGTAATCCAGACCCTCTTAGTGAGGTGTCCCCACTCTTCCATTTTTTTGCGGACATCATTTCTTTCGCATGGGATTTTTCAAGTGATGGAGGGGGTCCAGAGGATAAATCTGGATCGAATGCATGCGCTACGCACTCAGGTATTCTTGCGACGGCCGTAGGCATTGAATTCAAACCACTGGTGAGGTAATGTTCGGCTTTCATGGAATTTGTGAGCAAGTAGTTGTACCGATTTCTGTTGTATGGGGTAACTTCTGGACAAGTATCTCTTAGAAGGAGCACGCCCCCTTCTTCGAGAATATCTGATGTGCCATCTGCGAGGAGTTGGTCGTGCACCGTGGCTGATGTGAATAGCCATAGACGATGATCGGGTATCTTTTCACCCAACTCCATTCTTGCACGTACTTCTGCTGCTACCGCACGTGCTTCCCCTATGCTTGCCTGCGGGCATCCAATGACCACTAAATCTACTTTGCCAGTCGGGGCGAGACGCCCATAACACGCGTCAAGATCTTCTTTCGTGAAAGTGACTGTGCCCTGATATTCGGAATCTGGAGCTTCGCGAGTTAGACCGTCTGCCCAAAGCATCGGACAGCCGAAATTTGCTGCTGCTGCGGTGAGTGCCTTCTTCATCTCAAATGTAGCGCTCGCGGGCAGGCCCTGTATTCTGGGCATTGGCCCGAATGGAAGTGTCCAGTCTGGCTCGATTTGCTGGCCTATCCAATCCCCCAGAACTGAGAAGTCTGTTGAGTCGGTAAGATTGCAATCAACGTTCACCAGGATATTCGGCTTCCGGTTCGACGGGAGGTGGAGCCCCCAAAGAGGGGCCCATCCGGTTAGGGCTGTGGAAAGTGCTGAAAGACCGGATTCCCTGTTTGTGGCTAAATCTGTGTAAGTATTGGCAAAACACACAGCGTTCGATTCTGCCCAACTACCTATACCGCTACTTGATTCTGAATCATGATCGTAAGGCGTGCATGACAGAGTTGTTTGGATACCCATCTCCCAGTAGGAGGTTACTATCTCGGCCTGCAGGATCATGAAATCAGGATATTCTATTCCCATCTGTTTAATCTTAGAGGAGTCGCATCCGGCAGAGTTCAAAGTAGTGGGTATAGCGACCTTGGCATCCCCATCTGAAGCCAAATCTGCAAGAAACCGTCTAAGACCTACTCCGCCAGTAATCACGGAGACGCCAGAAACATGTGCGTTAGAAGCCTTAGTGAATTGATTTGCTCCAGCAGCAAGGGCGAGGTCAGTCACTAACCGTGCCGCCTTTTGACGTGTCGGGCCGTGCTCTCCAGCGAGCATCGCATCGAGCTCGCCGGGTACCTCCATGCACCTCAATGAGGCAGGGAGGAGATGAACATAGGGTTGAGATGGGGCGGTACGAGGCTTCATGTGGCTGTAGTATGCCGACAAGATATGTTGGAAGCAGGCCAGAAGGCACCCACGTTCAAAGCTCGTATACAAGATGGTACCGAGGTGTCTCTGGAAGACATCCTTTCAAAGGGTGATGGATTAGTGTTGTTCTTCTATCCCAAAGACAGCACACCAGGTTGCACCACGGAAGCGTGTGACTTCAGGGATTCGTTCGAGGTATTTCGCTCCGCAGGATACAGGGTGATGGGGGTCTCGAAGGATTCTGCAAAGTCCCATGTACGTTTTTCAGAGAACAATCAGTTACAATTTGATCTAATTGTTGATGAGGATTTGAAAGTCCAAGAGTCATATGGTGTGTGGAGGGAGAAAACAAACTACGGAAAGACGTACATGGGAACTGTTCGCTCTACATTCGTAATTGACTCAGAGGGCATTATTTCAATAGCGAAATACAATGTCAAGGCCACGGGCCATGTTGAAAGAATTGCAACTGAGATGGGGATAACAGTAAAAGAGTGATTTCAGGGGGCCTTGATCTTTGGAAATTAAGGATAAGAGAGAATTCATTTCCTCCTTTCTGGAGAGATGTGTCAAATATGCAGAGACGTCCTTGGAAAGGAAGATCGAACGGGGCGAGGAGGGTGTTGAAATTGATAGGTGGAAGGCCTATCGGGATTTCACTGCATACTCTGCCTCAGAAGTCATATCGGGCGCTCTTGATGAATGGTTGGATGGAAGTTCGAATAGCATCCTCCCAAGCGCTCCGGAACCGCTAGGATCAGAAGTACAGTCAATAAATCTAATGAAATTGAGCCATGTCGAACGTAGAGGGCTTATCGCGAGGGTAATTGGCCCCCGTCCAGTATTCTTAGTTGGAACCCGTGATTCTTATGGCGCCCGCAATCTGGCGCCGATGTCCTCGGTAAGTATTCTTTCAAATACGCCCCCATTGATTGCAATGAGCCTATCTTCGGATAAAGGAGGTCGTATTCGAGATACGTACCAGAACATAGAGAATGGGGGTGTGGGCTCGAAAGTTTCCATTCACGCGCTTCTCGGGGATAGACGCAGTGCAATGGATGTGGAAATATCTGCTCAGCCTCATCCCGCCGATGTGAGTGAATGGGATCTCATCTCTGGAGGATTGGTTGAATGTGAATCAGGAGATCTTCTTTCCACCGCGATTGCCACAGTACATGCAGAAGTCGTAGAAATTAGAAGTCTTCCAAGAAAATGTAAAGCTAGCCTGATAATAATGGAAATTGACTCTGTCACACTTGCATCAGAAGATGGTGCAGAACGTCAACCGCGTCTTATTCAGATTTCAGATGGGGCGCTGTCGAATGATATTGGGCCAGCTGGATGGACACATGTTCTAGATTGGTAGAGACTCTTTTTCTGATTCAGAATCCTGCCACATGGCTGTTCCGAGCACATGGCGCTTCTGATCAACTCGCACACCTCTACCAGGCACAACAAGGAGGCATCCCTCTGGATCTATTCTGAATGCAGGTCTTCCAATTCTTGATGCTGAGTCCCCTATTCTCTTTCTCAACGCTCCACGTTGTGTTTCCACGTGCCTAAGGTCTGAGAGGTCGATAATCACGGTCTCGCCGGATCTGAGGGCGTCATCGAGAATATTCGCATCTATCCCCAACCTGTCATTTGGTTTGAGGTATCGAACGACGCTAGAAGGTCTTGGATTTAATCTACTGGTCCGTTCTGACCACACTGCTCTGTCCAACTGATGGAAAGGGTGCTCGTCGCCGACCCCCCGTACATCGTCGCCATTTCTGTTCCAATTTTCGGAGCCGTCCGCGACAGGGAGGCCTAGGGCTCTTTGTAGCCACTTCACGCCCTTCAGGAAGTGTCTTCTTCCATCAGTGCTTCCCTCAAAGATGAAGATATAGCACTAATATCATCATCGGGCCGTGAATTCGGAGTAGGTGCTTGGGAGCCGTAGAGTTTCTCTGCGAGATCTTCCATAGATTCACGTATTGGATCTTCATTGAGTATCTCCTTTTTGATTGGGATTGGTTTGCTGGGTCTTCTGATTTCTCTACTGGTGTCGCGTGCTTTCAGGACTGAGTCATTTGACCCCTTTCCACGTCCTCGGAGGATAATGGTCACAGCGAATGCTGCCACGATAAGTGCGCCCACTGAGGCTGCAATCATTCCGAATGGCTGCGGGGCTGGATTGACAGATACCTCAACATCCCAAAATGATGATTCAGTTCCATCGCTTACTATGAGTCGTACCAATCTGGTTCCTTCCTCATTGAAAGTAATTTGAGTGGAGTATCCTATGAGATCCCTATCATTTCCCGATTCCCCGTCTCCATCCGTATCAGACATGATATCCAAGTCCCAGGCATAATCCAGATTTGGCAAATCGTATGGCGTATCTGAGGATCCTTGGGCGGAAAGGATGACTGTATCCCCTTCCGTAGGGGATTCATCAGAGATTACCCCGAGAGCGATTGGGGCCTTGTTCCTTACAGTTATGGGGATCTCGACCGAAGCAGTTGCACCATCGTCATCAGATATGTGCAGAATTATCGACGAGGGGGCCGAGTTAGAATCCCCCCATGTGTAATCAAAATTAGAGCCCGTGTAGTCGCAGTCATCGTCTAGCGAACCTGATGCTGATGTATCTATGGTCAAATCTAGATCCCAGCATACCTCGATATTCTCAAGGTCGCTGGGAGTATCCCTTACTGAGACAGAAATCGTAAGAGGGGAGTCTTCGAAAACCGGCAATGGGGGAGACACTGGATCAATTGTTGGAGGCATGTTGATGACTTCTATAGGCACAGTTGTGATTCCTGTTGATGCTCCATCATCATCGAATATCTCTATGGCCAAGAGATGGAATCCTGAAGTGGTATACACATACTCTGTGACAAAATCGGGAGAGGGGTCTTCTACGATCGGACCAGATGATGAATCAGCATCTGGCCTCCATATTGCAGACAAAGTGGACATGTCGCCGGGACTATCTGATGCCGCTGCAGTGAATCTCAGTAAGTCGCCCTCATTAACTGTGTAAAGCCCCCTTGAGTCCTGCGATAGACGGTTCGGGCCAAACCAAACTTGGATAGATTCCAGCACAGGCGGTGCATTCAACACCAGTATGCTTGCATTGATTGTGGTCCGGGCGCCGTCATCATCCACTACGGTGACCGATGCGACCACATCCCCCTCTTGATTCGGGGTAAAAGTGCACGAAACACCTAATGTACCCTCCATACAGGACTCATTCCAGCTGATCTCAACTGGTGAAGTGGGCGTATTCGTATCGAGGTCCCTTACGTTCTCCAATTCGAGTGTAATCTGATCTCCGATCACGATAGTGGAATCATATGGAAGTAGGGATGCTTCTGGTGGGCGATTGAGAACGTTGACAGTAGTGCTTGCCTGACTGATGTCTCCCTCATTATCAGTAATTGTGACTGTTACATCGTATTGACCATCGTCCGGCCATGACTGCAAATGTGTACAGCCAATGGCACTCTGAACCGTACCGTCGGGCATCTGAGATTCGATTTTACATGTGATCTCGCCGCCATCCGGGTCGTTAGATGCTGTGGCATCAATCATAACGTCTGTGAGCGTGAGAGGGTCGGAGGGAACGGATACATCAGCATAAGGAAGTCTGCCAATGTAGACGAATATGTCGGCTGCATCATTCGAGGGATTACCATCGGATTCCCCTGTATCTATTGAGAATGATATCAATTCACTACCCGTTATTTCAGGGACGATCCATTCAAAATTAGCTACAGAAGTTCCAAGGGAAGGCAAAGAGGAGAACGCTTCCGAACCTATGGAGACTGCATTGCTTCCAAATGCCTCCACAAAGCCAGAGGGTGCCTGCATTAGACCATCATTTACGATTGGGACCGAGATGGTAACTATGTCCCCAGGTACGGCATCATATGGTGAAGGGATGGTTTCGATAATGCCCGACCTGTTGCGCTCAACGGAAATTGAAACAGATTCAAGTTTGAGGTCTACCTCATGTATATCAGGGTCAAGTGTGACTGTTGAAACTCCTATGTTGTCTGCTCCAACTCTGGCCAAAATACCGTGTGAACCGTATTCACCGACCACATACGAGTCATCGCCATACGCGCCGTAATCGAGAGAGAGGAATGCTGATCCATTGGAAGCAGTAGTGACAGTTGTTCCGAAACCTGTTGCATCGTACCTAACTTCCACATCAGTGCTTTGCAGGGGCGTGCCTGAACTGTCTGTAACATTGACCCATACTGGAGATTCGAGATTGAATGGAGAGAGGGGGTATCCCAAATCCACATGGACCTCAGTGGACCTGAATTCAAGACTTGAGAATTGAATCTCATGCTCTGCCATCAGTCCGAGTGTAACCTCGTTCAGAGTTAGGACATCGTTCCCTATCGAGTCACAGTGCCAACCGTATCCAACTATGCTTCCATTGACATCCGTAGCAGTTACATTGTAACTCACGGCACAACCTGAGTGGCTAATTCCTGGGTAGCCGGCCTGCACTACAGTAGATGTAGTCTCAACCTGCTCAGAAGAGTCCTGCGGTATGTCCACATATGCAGACGAGCCGGAATAAGTGGTATTCACCGTGTAATTATTCACCCACGAGTCGCCCACATAAAGCGGAAAGTCATGTCTCTCAAGAGGGGGCCAATATTCGTTAGCGGCAGTAATAGAAGCGATATCGCAACTTATCAGCAGGCACACCCACCAGGGGCCGTCGAATTCGATATCGATTGTTGCAGTCTGGCTGATAACAGCCATATCGCTAGCCCGGATTAACGATACAGTCTCCATCTCGACAATTACGTCTCCGTTTTGACCTTCGAGTTGTATGTTATCTGCACGATAATCCCCCTGTCCAGTGGCCTCATATACGATTGTCTGAATTCCCCCGACGTCAATCTGCATTACGTCTGTCACTTGGACATCAAGAGTTCCTGTGAGCGTATTGACGTTGGTTGAAACCCCGCTCCCAGAGATAAAATCGTAAACGTCTAGCTCCCCATCATAGACCCAGCGGTCATTGATTTTCCAGGAAGGTGTATCAACAGAACCCGATGTGTGGGAGAATCTCTGATCGAGCTTTTCTTCGCGTATCACTTCAGATGCGGACCCATGTGGCATTAAAGGCATCAACAGGATTGCAACCGCTGTCCAAAATACAAAATCTCGCAAGCGTGGGCTGTCCAACACGACCCACTGACGGAAGTCAAGGGTATAATCACTTGTCGTGGTCTCAGAGAAGGTCGGCTAATTCATCTTGGATGAATTGGACGGCTTCTAAAATCTCATCTTTCCTTCTCGCGCCGGTTATCACCATCTTACCGCTTCCGAAAATCAAACACACGACACGCGGGTAGTCTAACCTGTAAATCAGGCCTGGGAACTGCTCTGGCTCATATTCCACCTTGTCGAAAGGCAGGTGAAAAGTAAGGTTGTTCAGATTCAGTTTCCTGGGCATTGTAGCCAGTGGTTCTCCCTGCTTTATTCCACGAATTTGGAATTCGCCGAACTTTTCTTGCTCTTCTTTTGTCATGGCATTCCAGACTTCAATCTCTTCATCATCAGCGGGACGGATTTCTCCACCATCAAGATCTATCACACGGGTGTTGATGTCGTCCATGCGTGCAGTTCCGTCGTAATCTTCAGGATAATGCAATGCATATGTGGCCACCATGTTCTGAACCTCAATCTTGACATCTTCTATCTCCCAAGTTTCGATTCCTGCTGCTCTCAGATCCCCTATCATGCGGGTGATTCCTTCGTGGATATTCTCCTCATTCTTCCCGCCTGTGCACACGGCTCTTCCCGATCTAAACATCAAGATTGCAAGTTTCGGGTCTACTACACGGTACACGACACCGGGAAACTGCTCTGGCTCATATTCACAATTCAGCTGGATTGCGATATCGGGCAGATCCAGTTCTTCAGCGACTCTTGTAGATGCGACTACGTTGACTACCGTCAACCGTTCTTCATCACTCTTCATGTCATTCCGCAGTTATATACCATATATAAGGGGGTGTGGCAGGAAATCAGATTAAAATCTGCGCCCCTTCATTGTAAAACGAGCTTATCATAGCTCTCGCGCCGTGTAGCTCTATCATCTGAGCGACACGTTCGGGATCTCTTGTCAGAGCCATCATGCATCCGCCCCCTCCCGCACCGGTAAGTTTGGATCCAAGGGAGTAAGGGCGCACGGATGAGATCAACTTCTCCAAGAATGGCGTGCTTAGGTTCAGTGCTTCGAGCCTATCGTGGCATGCATCCATGGCCATCCCAACTGCTTCCCATTCAGCAGAGGCGAGAGCGACAAGCCCTACGGCAGTGATTTCTCCGATTGAATCTAGATCTGATTTCCGTTCAGAATTCGAGGATATCAAATCTGCGACCATGGCGACCATTTTACCTGTTTTCGATGGATTTCCAGTGAATCCAAGAACTAAGTATGGAGGATCAGAATCAATTGGGAGTTCAATAGTTCCCACATCCCAAGTACGGAGGCCCTCAGATGTTTCCAATTCTGATCCAAACACGTGCTTTGCCATAGGTGGGAGCGATGAGGAAACAACGACGCAACCGCCAAGAGCGCTGGTGGCCGTGTCTGTCGGGCTAGCGCGTCCGGACTGGGCATAGGCCTCCGCTAAATGAGCGGATCTGGCAGCATCTATCAGGTTCGAAGATTCACCAATATGGCTTCTAAGAGCGAGATGTGCGGCCACGGACAAGGCTGCGGAGGACCCTTGGCCGGCTGCAGAAAAAAGTGTACTGGAAATCTGGAAGGAAAATGGTCCTGACCCCCTTCGCATCCTAGATATAATTGATTTCAGGTGCGGATGTCTTACCGAGTCTAGTGGTCTACCCTCAACTGCCCATTCTTTATTATTTGAAACCGCGACATTTACGCCTGCTTCAATTGCAACAGCAACAGCAGGATGGCCATAGACAACTGCATGCTCTCCGAACAGGATTGCCTTTCCAGGTGCACGCGCCTCCGCCATGGCCCCTCGTACTCGGTATTGGGGATAGCCCCTTCGTGTGCTTACGTGATGTTCAAGGCCTCAATGCAATTAACATCATTCAACGGGACACCCCCGCGGAGCGATTCTGGATGGAACACCCCCTACTCATCGAGTACAACGGTATCCCAGGATGGGCTCTACTCATTGTATTGGGGGGCGTCTCAATTGCGTTCTTCACCTATCAGGTTCAGAAGGCTATTAGGCTGGTTCTAAGAGGCAGTTCGGACCCCAGAACAGATGCTTGGTTCAGCAGAGTGGTAGAAGTCGCAACGGGATGGCTGGGTCAAAAGCGCGTACTTGAGGATCGTGTAGCAGGGGGTCTGCATGTGCTCATGTTCTGGGGATTCCTTATGCTATCCAGCGATATGTTCGATCTTGCTACTGCAAATTGGTTCTCAGGGTCATTCCTCCCTAAGGTGCTCGTTGGACCGTGGAATGGGATGGTCGAGCTCGGGTACACCTCTGCGTTAATTGGGTGTGTAGCAGCTTTGACGAGGAGGGTGGTTTTTACGCCTGAGAAGTTGAAAGGAAAATCCCAGTTAGAGGGAAATGCGATACTTGTTCTGATATTCACAATTACGACCACCTCGTTCGTGGTTGAGTCTGCTGAGGGTCCGTCCCCGTTTTGGGAGCCCCTGGGCTACTTAGTTGCTCAAGCAGGAGTCTCCGAGGCCTTTGTTATCGTGTCCTACTGGATGCACATGATAGCAATATGTTCCTTTCTCATCCTAATTCCTCTTTCCAAACATATGCACCTAGTAATGGCACTTCCTAACGTGTTGTTCTTCGATCGTACACCTATGGCAAAAATGCGGCCATTGGCGATCGATGACAGTGGCATGGCCGTCCCCCTTGAGGAATTAGACATTGATACTTTTGGAGTCTCAACATTCGACCAATATACCTGGAGGCAGCTGATTGATGGATGGGCATGCACCTCTTGTGCGAGGTGTCAGGACGTGTGCCCGGCGTATGAGTCAGGGAAGGCGCTCAATCCCATGCAGATAGTACATGATGTCAGATCATATGCCAATGAACATGCCCCGATATTACTCTCCGGGGAGACTCCTGATGAAACCATGATGCAACGTTTGTCCGCAGATGCGGTATGGGCTTGTACTACCTGCCACGCCTGTGTCGATGCTTGTCCTCTTTACATCGAACACGTTCCAAAATTGACTGATCTTCGACGAAATGCCATGATGGAGACCATGGAATATCCAGAGCAGTTGAACGTCGCCATGGGTAATTTAGAATCTGGATCTAATCCATATGGATTTGGAGCTCATGAGAGAGGTGATTGGGCTAGCGACCTTGATGTGAAAATAGGGGAGCCGGCTGAATACATTTACTTCGTTGGTTGCGCGGCGAGTTTCGATGAGCGGAACCAAAAAGTTGCTAGGGCCACGATATCTCTATTGAAAGAAGCAGGATTGGACGTAGGCATATTGGGCATGCAAGAGGGGTGCTCCGGCGATCCAGCACGAAGAGCTGGGAATGAGTATCTTTTCCAGATGCTTGCAGAAGCCAATGTGTCTACATTCCAAGAATTAGGCGTGAAAAGAATCGTTGCATCATGTCCCCACTGCTTCCATACGCTTGGCAAAGAATATCCCGATTACGGCGCGGATAAGCTTGAGGTGCTACATCATTCACAAATCTTAGCCAAATTACAGGACGAAGGGCGTTTGCCGAGAATTACGGATCATGAAGATAGTGTGACATTCCATGACCCTTGTTATCTTGGGAGGATTGGAGGGGAGGTCGAAGCTCCAAGAGCGGTCATCGGAGGAGTGGACGTTGAAGTGGAACGTCACGGAACTGATTCTTTTTGCTGCGGTGCAGGAGGTGCGCAAATGTGGATGGAGGAGGACGCGGATAAACGCGTCAATGTGATCAGGGCGAAGGAGTTGGCAGAAACAGGTGCTGATACAGTTGCGATAGGATGTCCTTTTTGTTCCGTGATGGTGAAAGACGGCTTAGACTCAATCGGGTGTGAAATGGATGTCAAAGATCTAGCTGAGATTCTGTGGGAGAAAATGGTCAAAATGGAAGAGGAGGG
>MDSV01226431.1_pt1 | contig 18651 bp, 20 predicted proteins | sample 810851 | NCBI WGS metagenome assembly MDSV01 (sample SAMN05326640, study PRJNA326480) | marine metagenome | isolation source: seawater | place: Atlantic Ocean: North East | collected 2012 | reverse complement strand
TCAATACAATATTCTTAAAAAATTGGAACTTACAGACAATGATTTTAAAACTTTATTGAAATATTCGAAAAAAAGAAAAATTGGATTTCTTTCAAGTCCATTTGATTTAGACAGCCTTGAATTACTTCTTCGTTTAAAAATATTTGATATTAAAGTAGCCTCAGGTGAAATAACACACTATATTTTTTTGAAGAAATTAGCAAAATTTGCTAAGAGAGTCTTTTTGTCCACAGGAATGTCAACGATCGAGGAAGTATCGAAAGCTGTAAATATTCTTGTTAAGGGAGGGATGAATAAGAAAAATATCACAATTCTTCATTGCCATACAAATTATCCGACCGAATTTAAAGAAGTAAATTTGCGAGCAATGAAAAGCATTGAAAGAAAATTTAATATTGATGTTGGTTATTCTGACCATACGATTGGAGAAGAAACCGCGATAGCAGCCGTAGCATTGGGGGCAAAGGTCATAGAAAAGCATATTACACTCAGTAAAAAAATGATTGGTCCAGATCATAAAGCAAGCATGGAGCCTTCCAGTTTTATCAAGTATGTTAAAGCGATCAGAAACACCGAGCATTTAATGGGCTCTAATATTAAAAAACCTACAAAAAATGAATTAAAAATTAGGAAATTAGTTAGAAAGTCAATAATCGCAAAAAAACCAATAAAAAAAGGAGAATTATTTTCTAGTTCAAATCTCATATGTAAAAGGCCTGAGGGAGGTATTTCACCAATACATTGGGATAAAATAATCGGAAAAAAGTCAAAAAAAGATTTCAAAGTAAACCAATTTATAAGATTGAAATGAAAATTTGTTTTATTACCAGTACAAGAGCTGACTTTGGTTTATTGAATAATGTGATAAAAAAAGTAAGAAATAAAAAAAAATTTAAAGTACAATTAATTGCGTCAGGCACTCATTTTTCGAAAAAATTTGGTTCAACTTTTAAAGAAATCAACAAGAGTAAAATTAAGATAAACAATAAAATTATATTAAAATATGACACTAAAGGACCAGCAAGCATAACAAGCGTAATGGCAAAATGTCTAAATGAAGCAACGAAATTGTTCAAAACTATGAAACCTGATTTAGTAATAGTTTTAGGCGATAGATATGAAATTTTAGCATTTTCGCTTTCTGCATACATTTCAAAAATTCCGATTGCACATATTCATGGTGGTGAAGTTACTAGAGGAGTTTTGGATGATGCATTCAGGCACTCAATAACAAAATTATCACATATTCATTTTGTAGCTAATAGAGAATACAGAAAAAGAGTTATCCAACTTGGAGAAAATCCAAAGAATGTTTATGTAGTAGGTGGTTTAGGCGCTGACAGTATTACTAACACCAAATTAATTAGTAAAAAAGAAATTGAGAAAAAGTTCAAAATAAAATTTTTAAAATATTATTTTCTTGTAAATTTTCAACCAGAAACAATAAGTAAGAATAAAACTAAAAAACAAGTAAAAATTTTGTTATCAGCATTACAGTCATTTAAAAATACTAATTTTATTTTCACTTTTCCTGGAGCAGATATTGAAAATGAGATTATAATTGAAGAGATAAAGAGATTTATTAGGCAAAACAATAACAGTTATTTATTTAAATCTTTAGGGCAAAAAAATTTTTTATCCCTTTTAAATTACTCTAACGGTATGATTGGCAATTCATCTAGTGGATTATTAGAAATGCCATACTTTAGAAAAGGCACTGTTAATATCGGCGAAAGACAATCAGGAAGATTATTGTCAGAAAGTATTGTTAATACAGAGTTCAATAAATTAAAAATACAAAAATCGATAAAAAAAATAATATCAAGAAAATTTTTGAGAAAAATTCAATCAATAAATTTACCTTATGGAAAGCCAGGAGCCTCAGCTAAAATAGCAAATATCATAAAAGGAAAAAAAATAAACGATATTTTTAAAAAAAGCTTTTTTGATCTTTAAATAAAGACTATGAAAAAATTAATTATTTGTTTTGATATTGATAATGTTATTTGTAAATCTCCAACTAACTTATATTCAAAATCAACTCCGTATAAAAAAAATATTGAAGTGATTAATTTATTAAAAAAAAGAGGTCACTATATCAAAATCTTTACCTCTAGATTTATGGGAAGAAATAAAGAAAACTCAATCCTGGCAAAAAAACAAGGTTTAAAAATTACAAAATCCCAACTTAAAAAATGGAAAGTGAGTTATGACAAATTAATATTCGGTAAACCTTCCTATGATTTGTTCGTTGATGATAAAAGTCTTTTTTTTAAAAAAAATTGGGCAATCAATTTAAAAAAAAAGATAAATAGAAAAAAACTATGAAATCAATTGTAACAGGAGGAGCAGGTTTTATTGGAAGTCATCTTGTAGAGAGCTTAGTTAAAAAAAATCATAAAGTTATAGTAATAGATAATTTTAAAATCGGGAGAAAAAAAAATTTAGAAAATGTTAAAAAAAAAATAAAAATTGTTAACAGCGATATAAGAGAACTTAAAAAAATCTCAAAGTATTTTAAAGGTGTAGACAATGTTTATCATCTAGCTGCGCTAGCTGACATTGTGCCAAGTATTGAAAACCCTACTGAATATTATTCTACAAACGTTACTGGCACTTTAAATGTTTTGAAAGCATCAATACAAAATAATATTAAAAGATTTATTTATTCTGCTTCATCATCTTGTTATGGAATACCTAAAAAATATCCTACTAAAGAAAATAGTGATATTAGGCCTGAATACCCATACGCTTTAACAAAGAGACTAGGCGAGGAGTTGGTTTTACATTTTGCTAAAGTTTATAAACTAAATGCAACCTCACTAAGATTTTTCAATGTATATGGGTTAAGAGCCAGAACATCAGGTAGTTATGGAGCAGTATTTGGAGTTTTCCTCGCACAAATTTTAGCAGATAAGCCTTTAACAATTGTTGGAAATGGAAATCAAAAAAGGGATTTTACTTATGTTTCAGACATCATTAGCGCGATAACGAAAGTTTCCAAAAAAAGATCTTTGTTAGGCGAAGTATTAAATGTTGGTAGTGGAAAAACAGTAAGCGTTAATCAAATAGCAAAACTATTAGGAGGAAAAAAAATTAATATTCCTAGGAGACCAGGAGAGCCCGATATTACATTTGCAGATATTTCTAAAATAAAAAGAAAAACTGGATGGATACCAAAAATATCTATAAACCATGGTATTAAGATTATGTTAAAAAACATCAATGATTGGAAAGATGCTCCAATATGGACGCCCAAAAAAATTAATCAAGCGACCAAAAAATGGTTTCATTATTTAGGAAGAAAATAAATTACAATGAGCAAAATATTTGAAATCAATAATTTAATCAATCGAATAAGAATTGAAAAAAGAAAAAATAAAAAAGTAGTTCATTGCCATGGCGTGTTTGATTTAATTCACGTTGGTCATATCAAACATTTTAAAGAAGCCAAAAAAAATGGAGAATTTTTAGTAGTAAGCATTACAGCCGATAAATTTGTAAATAAAGGATCTGGCAGACCAATATTTAATCAAAATTTAAGAGCTGAATTCTTAAGTTCAATAAGTTTGATTGATGCAGTTGTGATAAATAATCACTTAACTTCAGAAAAAATCTTATCAATAATTAAACCAGATATATATTTTAAAGGGCCAGATTATAAAAAAAATTCAAACGATAAGACTGGAAATATATATAAAGAAATTTCTATTGTTAAAAAAAATGGAGGTAAAGTCATTTATTCAAATGGTATTACCTTCAGCTCCAGTAATTTGATAAATAATCATTTTAATTATTTCGATAACTATCAAAAAAAGTTTTTAAGTCAAATATCAAAAAAATACAGCTTTGAATTTATCGCAAATGAAATAAAAAAAATGAGTAAATTAAAAGTTTTACTTATAGGTGAGACAATCATAGACCAATATATATCTGGAGATGTTTTAGGAAAATCTGGTAAAGAACCACATCTAGTTTTGAATGAGAAAAAAAACGAAAAGTATTTGGGTGGAGCAGCTGCTATAGCAAACCATCTATCGAGTTTTTGTAAATCCATTAATTTTCTTACTTTGGCCGGCAAAGAAAGAGAAAATATAAGATTTATAAAAAGATCTTTGAGAAAAAATATTAAAATTAATTTCTTTGATAAAAAAAACTCACCTACAATTATTAAAAAAAGATTTATTGATGAAATAACAAAAAATAAACTTTTAGGTGTTTACACGATAAATGAAGAAAAATTAAAAGGAAATCTTGAAAAAAAATTAATTAATAATATTAAAAAATATGCTAAAAATTGTGACCTTATCCTTGTTTCAGACTACGGTCATGGTTTTATATCAGATAAAGTGGCTTCAATATTCAATAAATCAAAAAAATTTTTTTCTTTAAATGCCCAAATCAATGCTTCAAATCGAGGATACCATTCACTAATTAAATATAAAAATATTGATAGCCTGATTATTAATGAGAATGAGCTTCGGCATGAAATGAGAGATAAAGTGGGAAATTTAGTAAAAATGGGCACTAAACTAATTAAGTTTTTAAATGTCAATAAGCTTACTGTTACAAGAGGTAATAATGGAGCTGTACTGATTGACAAAAAGGGAAAATCAATAAATTCTCCTGCATTTGCGAATAAAGTTGTAGATAAGGTTGGAGCAGGTGATGCTATGTTAGCAATGATTTCACTTGGCATGAAAATAAAAATGAAAAGTGATCTTGCTCTATTTTTGGGTTCATTAGCTGGGGCAACAGCTGTTGAGAGTATTGGTAATAGTGAGTATTTGAGTAAAAATCAATTATTGAGACAAATACAGTTTTCAATTAAATAAAATTATTATGAGCAAAAACTTTTTTGAAAATTATTTTAGCAAACAAATTAAACTTTTTAAATTTGATAAACATGTAATAAATGACCTCCTCAAAGTTAAAAAATATTTAAAATTAGTAAAAAAAAATAAAAATAAAGTTATTATTTTTGGCAACGGTGGTAGCGCAGCAATAGCTAATCATTTTTCAGTTGATTTAACAAAAATTTCCAAAATTAGGTGTGTAAATTTTAATGAAAGCAGTTTGTTGACATGTTTTTCAAATGACTACGGCTATGAAAACTGGGTTAAAAAGGCAATAGAATTTCATGCCAAAAAAGGTGATTTAATAATCTTAATATCTTCAAGCGGCAAATCAAAAAACATGATAAACGCCTGTAAATTTGCTAAGAAAAGAAAATATTTTCCAGTAATTACTCTAACAGGATTTAAGAAAAATAATCAACTTAGAAAATTGGGAAATATTAATTTTTGGATTAATTCAAAAAAGTTCAATTTTGTAGAAAATTCTCACCAGTTACTATTACTTTCACTTGTTGATGCAACAGAAAACAAAAGATAATAAAATATTTATTACTGGAGGCGCAGGATATGTTGGAGCCGTGCTTACGCCGTATTTAATAAACAAAGGTTATAAGGTTACCGTGTTAGATCTAATGATTTATGGTGAAAATGTTTTACAAAAAAATCCAAATTTAAAAATAATTAAAGGAGACATTAGAGATACTAAAATGTTAAAGAGAGAATTGCCAGGTCATGATATTTTAATTCATTTGGCATGTATATCAAATGATCCAAGTTTTGAGCTTAATCCAGAGCTTGGAAAATCAATTAATTTAGATGCATTTTCTCCATTAGTTAACATTTCAAAAAAAAACGGTATTAATAGATTCATTTACGCATCCTCGTCTTCAGTTTATGGAATAAAAGATGAGCCAAACGTAAATGAAAGAATGAGTTTAGAGCCTCTAACTGATTACTCAAAATTCAAAGCTGACTGTGAGACAATACTTTTAAAAAATAAATCAAATAATTTTATACCAATAGTAATTAGGCCAGCAACAGTGTGCGGGTATTCACCTCGACAAAGATTGGATGTAGTAGTAAATATTTTAACAAATTTAGCTTATCACAAAAAAGAAATAAGTGTTTTTGGAGGGGAACAATTGAGACCTAATATTCATATTATGGACATGGTTAGAGCATATGACTATTTAATCAATGCAAGTTCAAATTCAGTATCAGGTCAGATTTTTAATGCTGGTTATGAAAATCAAACCGTCAATCATCTTGCGTCTTTAGTTAAAAAGGTTATAGGTCCAGATGTTAAAATAAAATATTTAAAATCAGATGATAACAGATCTTATCATATTTCATCAAAAAAAATTAAAGACGTATTAGGTTTTGAAACTAAAAAAACAATTGAAGATGCCATTAAAGATTTAAAAAATGCTTTTGATACTAAAAAATTGGAAGACACGCTAACAAACGAAAAGTATTTTAATATTAAAAGAATGAATAATTTAAAACTTAAATAACAAAATGAATATTGATAAATTGATTAACAAGGCTAAATTATTAAGACAGAAGACCTTCGATGCTTTCATAGAAAAAGGTGAAGCTCATCTTGGAGGAAGTTTCTCAATGATAGAAATTCTTTTAACTATTTACGAAAAGTTTTTAAAAAAAAATGATAAATTTATTTTAAGTAAAGCTCATGCTTCTTTTCCATTATGCATTTTACTTAGAGAAAAAGGATTAAATCCTGAAATAAAAACACATTTAGAAATTGATATTGAAAACGGTATTAATTGTACTACTGGAAGTCTTGGGCATGGATTACCTATTGCAACTGGAATGGCCTTTGCTAGAAAAAAACTTAAAAAAAGTGGAAAAATATATGTAATGATTAGTGATGGCGAGTGTCAAGAAGGTACTACTTGGGAAAGTTTATTAATAGCTTCAAAACATCAATTAGATAATTTAATTATAATTATTGATTATAATAAATTACAAGCTCTCTCAACCCTTAAGGACGCACTGCCTTTAAACAACTTGTCGAAAAAAATCAAAGCTTTTAACTGTAACTGTATTGAGATTAAGAAAGGGCATTCTTTCAATGATTTGATAAAAGGTTTTCAAAAAATAAAAAAATCAAAAAAACCTAACGTTATAATAGTGAATACTATTAAAGGAAAAGGTATCAAAGAATTTGAAAATGATACAGTTTGGCATGCTAGACAATTAAAAGGTAAAGAAATTGATATAGGAAGAAAAAGATTAAATAAAAAATGAGAAGAAAATTTGGAAAACTTATTAATGATCTAGCGAAAAAAGACGATAAAATAGTTTTATTAGTTGGAGACATTGGTTATGGAATTTTTGATGATTTTAGAAAAGATAATCCGAAAAGATTTTTCAATTTAGGCATATGTGAACAAAGCTTAATAGGCACTGCTGCTGGTATGTCATTAGAAGGATTAAAACCATGGGTTTACACAATAACGCCCTTTTTAATTGAAAGGCCGTTTGAGCAAATTAAATTAGATATAAACCAACAAAATGTTAACGTAAAATTAATAGGTTTTGCGGATTATCCCGAGCTGGGACCAACACATGCTGAAATTGATGCGGAAAAATTAATGGGACTGTTTAATAACATTAAATCTTTTTTCCCAAAATCTAGTGAAGAAACAGAAGAAGCTGTAAATAAATGTTACAATAATATTGGGCCAAATTTTATTAGTTTAAAGACGGATAAAACAATCGGCAGAAAATGGTAATTAGATGACAAATTTTCTATTTAAAGATGAAAAAAAAATATCAAAAGAATTTGAGAATAAAGGATTTGTTATCAAAAAAATAAAAGATTTTAAATCACTCTCAAAGATAAGAAATCTTTATATAAAATCATTAAAGAAAAACCTAAAGTTTGAAACAATTAATAAAAATGAAAATTATATACTAAATAACATTCACAAGAAAATTAAAGTTAATAGACTTAATAGTTTTAGGTTAAAAATTATTAATGATATTAATAAGTCTAAAGAAATTAGAGAGCTATATTATAAAATTTCTAGACCGCTACTGGACATAATATTGGGAAATGAGCTGTCAATGCAGCTAAGAATAAATCTTAGCATTCAAATGCCAAATGATAATAGCTCCTTATTGCCAATTCACTCTGATGTTTGGTCAGGGGACTCTCCCTTCGAAGCTGTTGTATGGTTACCCTTAGTTAATTGTTATAAAACAAAGTCGATGTTTATTTTACCACCATCAAAATACAATAAAATGAAAAAAATTTTCTTACAAAAAAAATCATCATCAAGTGAACAAATTTTTCAAAAAATTAAAAAGCATCTTCAATGGATTAGTATCAAATATGGAGAGGTTATGATATTCAATCAATGCCTTCCTCACGGAAACACTATTAATAGAGAAAAAGAAACTAGATGGTCATTAAATTGTAGATTTAAAAGTGTGTTTTCTCCTTATGCAGATAAAAAAATAGGTGAATTTTTTGAACCAGTAACATTAAGAACAGTCTCAGAACTTGCGATAAAATACAATTTACCAAAAATAACATGAAAAAAATGAGAGGTTATAATTTTAGCAGGCCTTTTATGGGTGAGAGAGTGCCACAGCACGTTCAAAATATTGTTATCAAAGATTTTTGCCAGAAAAATGGATTTAATTTTTTACTAAGTGTTACAGAGTACTCTATGAAAAATTCATTTTATATCCTCAATCAACTTGTTAATAATCTTAAAGGTCTTAATGGAATAGTAGCTTACAGTGTTTTTCAGATGCCATATGATGATAAAAAAAGAGAGAGCCTATTTAAAAAAGTGTTGAGAAAAAAGAAGGAAATTTTCTTTGCTTGTGAAAATCTTAAAATTTCCAACAATACTGATATCAAAAGAATTAAAAAAATATGGAGTATAAAAAAAGTATCTGAAAAGAGTTTAAAAGTTAAAGATCTTAAAATATGATCAATAGAAATTTTATATCTAGCTTGCACAATTCGACTAATAGAAAATATCTTTCCAGAATGGTTGATGACAAAGTTTCTTGTATGAAAGAAGCTAAGAAATATGAAAAGAATTATTGGGATGGTCATCGCAGATATGGCTATGGAGGTTATAAATATATACCTGGTCGTTGGACTAAAGTTGCAAAGAAACTTATACATACATATAAACTTAAGAACGGTTCAAAAATACTAGATGTAGGATGTGGTAAAGGTTTTTTATTATATGAACTATTAAAATTAAAACCTGGGCTTAAAATTTATGGTTTTGATATATCATCATATGCAATTAAACGGAACTTCAAACTAAAAAATTTAAAAGTCTTCAAATATAAAGCTGAAGATAAATTTCCTTTCAAGAAAAAAAATTTTGACTTGGTTATTTCAATTAATACTCTTCACAATTTAAAGCTATTTGACTTAGAAAATTCAATTAAAGAAATACAAAGAGTAGGTAAAAAAAAATATATTGCTGTAGAAAGTTATAAAAATGATAAAGAGCTTTTTAATTTGCAATGTTGGGCATTAACCTGCCAATCATTTTTTAGTAAAGAAGAGTGGATTTGGTTATATAAAAAATTAAATTACACTGGAGATTATGAGTTTATTTATTTTCAGTAATGATCAAACAAATTTCACATATATCTTTATCAACAAAAAACATAAACAAAGTTATAGATTTTTATATTAAAGTTTTAGGCTTCAAGATCTCACACAGATTCATTAACCCCAAAAATAATGCTTTATATGGACTATTTATTTACTGTGGAAATAAAACATTTCTTGAGTTTTTTAATTACAAAAAAAAATTATCAAAAGGAACAAAATTTAGGCATATATGTTTTCAGGTATCTAATATTAAAAATGTTGCAAAAAAATTAAAAAAATTTGATAAAAAAATCAAAATCAAAAGAGGAAAAACAGATAAAGTTTTACAATTTATGACGAAAGACTTTGATAAAAATTTAATTGAATTCCATCAATACGATAAAAAAAGTAAGCTGAAATATTAATTAATGAAAAACTTTGAAGTCACTCATAGATCCAAATGTAGACTTTGCGATAGTAGAAACTTACATTCCGTTTATAACTTAAACTCCCAGCCTATTGGAGATGACTATATAAAAAATAAAAATAAAATACAAAAATTATATCCCCTAAGGTTAAACATTTGTAAGAATTGTAAATTTGTACAATTATCCCATGTGATTAATCCTGATATTGTATATGGGAAATATTTATATGTTACACAGACCTCATCAGGTTTGCCAGAGCACTTTAAAAATTTAGTGTCTAAGCTATTTTCAAAAAAAATTCTTAAAAAAAATTCAAAAGTTTTAGAAATTGGCTCTAATGATGGAACATTGTTAAACTTTATAAGATCCTATGGATGCAATGTAATAGGAATTGACCCAGCAAAAGAATTAGCAAAAAAAACAAAATTTAAAACTATATGTGGAAAATTTAGTTTTGAACTATCTAAAAAAATTATGAAAAAATATAAGGCTCAAAATTTAATAATAGCTAACAATGTAATTGCTAATATAGACAATTTAAAAGATGTCTTCAGAGGAATAAATCATCTTTTGCAACCTAATGGTTATTTTGTAATGGAAACTTTTTCTCTTAAAGGGGTAATAGAAAAAAATTTGATTGACAATATTTATCACGAACATCTTTCATATTTTACAATTAGTTCATTAATCAAATTTGCTAAAAAATTTGGATTATATGTTTTTTCTGCAGAACATATCCCAGTAAAAGGAGGCTCTATACGTTTTATTTTTTCCAAAAAAAAAAAGAAGAGCAATCAACAAGCAATAAAAAGAAATATCGCAATTGAGAAAAAACTTGGTTTAAGTTTTGCTAAAACTTATAGAGATTTAAAAAAAAAGAATAATCTTATTAAAAGCCAAATTCATAATTTTATGAACAATAAAAAAAAAAAAGAATTCGTAGGATATGGAGCATCTATAGGAACGACAACGTTACTATATGAATACGAATTAGGAGATAAAATTAGCTATCTATTCGATGATGAGCCCAGAAGACACAATTTATACAGCCCAGGCTTTAAAATTAAAGTGCTTGACCCTATAAAAATTAAGAATATGAAAGAATTCTATGTAATAATTTTTGCTTGGAGATACTCTAAAATTATTATTAAAAAGAGTAAAAAACATTTAAAAAAAAAGGATACGTTTATAATTCCACTACCAAAATTTAAAGTGTTAAAAAGATGAAAAAAAAAATTTCAGTTATAGTTGGCGGAACGAGAGGTATAGGCAGCGTCATATCAACAACTTTAAAAAAAAGAGGTGATAAGCTTTTAATTTTCTCAAGAAATGCAAAAAAAAAATTAAATAATTTTAAAATAGATCTTTTAAAAAAAAATGAAATCAATCAATTTTTTAATAATAAATTTTCGAAAGCAAAGGTTGATAATTTAGTTTTCAGCCATAGGTATAGAGGAAAAAATGCTAATGAAGATTTTCAAGTTTCTTTGCATGCGGTTGAACAAATTATAGAACTAATGAAAAATAAGATGTCAAAAAAAGCGTCAATAGTTATTATAAATTCAATAGCAATTAAAACTATCGTTGATGATCAGCCGCAAAGATATCATGTTATACGTGGAGGACTTGAACAACTTACGAAATATTCTGCAACTAAGCTGGGCCGAAAGGGTATAAGAGTTAATTGTGTTCTTGTTACTAAAATAATCAAACCTGAAAATAAAAATTTTTTTTTGAAAAAAAATAATCCTGTTAGAAAAATGATGGAGAAAATAACCCCTCTTGGTAGAATGGGTGATGCAAACGATGTTGCTAACCTTGTTGATTTTTTAACTAGTGACAAATCGAGTTTTATTACTGGTTTATCTATACCAATAGATGGTGGAACTCATTTATTAAGTCAAGAGTCTATAACAAAGATTTAAAATTTTATCTAATTATTATGAGAGAATTATTCTTTTCAATTATAATTCCCGTATTTAATAACCAAAAATATTTAAAAGAATGCTTATCTAGCGTGCTCAACCAAAAATTTAAGAACTATGAAATCTTAATAATTGATGATCATTCATCAGATAATAGTAAAACAATTTGCAAAGATTTTTTAATTAAAAATAAAAATATTGTTCGTTTAATATCTAATCCTAAAAATTTAGGAGTAGGAAAATCTAGAAATATAGGGCTAAGGAATTCAAAAGGTAGATATATAATTTTTTTAGATAGCGATGATTATTTAATGGATCAAGGTTTAATAAACTTAAAAAGAATTATTGAAAAAAAAAATTTTCCAGATGTTATTATAAACCATATTTCTCAAAATAAAGAGCCAAAAAATAATCTCTTTTTTTTAAAAAATTTTCAAAATAAAAAAATTAATAAAAATAACTTTCTTAAAGTAATTACAAAAAACAAACTTCTAATCAACGAATGTTGGAGATTAACAATATCAAAAGAATTAATTGATAAAAAAAACTTAAGTTTTAAAAGTATACAGATAGCTGAGGACGCCTCTTTCATATTCAAGGTTTTAATTAAAATGAACAACATAGCAGTCAACAAAAATAATTTTTTATTCCACAGAAGTAGATTAAATAGCTTAAAATTTTCTATAGGTATCGCTCCAGCTTTTGCTTATTTATCTGTTTTAAGTGAACTTTTAAATTATAAAAAAAAATATTTAAAAGACAAAACAGTTAGCAATTATTTGAAATTAAAAATGTCGTATATTTTGTCAAACGTAAATATTTACCTTAATTTACTGAAAGATAATGAGGTTCCAAAATTAGCAAAAAAAATAAGAAAAATTTACAATAAATCAAATTTAAAGGGATATATTGGTGCACAACATAAATCTACAAAAGGAATTGGTGATAAAATAAAGTCAAATATACTATCTTCCGAAAAAAAAGTAATTCACAGAATTGATGGAAAGCTTAAAAAAGGTGAAAGTATTATTTTATATGGTGCTGGTATAATTACTTTATCCGTCTTAAAAATACTTAAGAAACAAAAATATAATATAAGATTAATTTTAGATGATGACCCAATATGGAAAGGTAGAAAATTATCAAAAATTAGGGTTAATGAGGCGATTTATCTGAAGAATAAAAAAATTATTAAAAATAATTTATTTGTGATATGTAATATTTCAAGTAATGTATTGAATAAAATTAAAAACAAACTTTTAAAACTTAATATAAAAAAAGATAAAATTGTTTGTTTCGATTTATAAAACTATAAATAAAAATGCTATATAATTCTCCATTTAATAAAAACGTCATCTTAAATAGTGACTACGAAAAATTTAAACAAAAGGGAGTAGTTGTCTTTGGTACTGGAAACCTCGGAGCTCTTTGTCTACACGCTTTGAAACAAAAAAATATAAAAACGGTCTGTTTTGTTGATAATAATATAAGTAATTGGGAAAAAAAATTTAATGATATTGATGTAATTTCTCCAGAAAAACTTAAATCTAAATACAATGATTATCCAGTTTTAATAAGCTCTTTAAACTTTAAATATTTGAAACGACAACTTTCATCACTTGGAATAAAAGATATTAATTATTGTGATGGTCTATTTACGAATTTTGAATTAGCGGGTTCAAATACAACTTGGTCATTAGATAGATGCAAAGTTCAGCTAGATTTATATAACTATGCAATAATGTCATTCCAAGATAAATCAAACTTGTCTTTGCAAAGTTTGGATTTAGTTTTAACTGAGAAATGCTCCCTTAAGTGTAAGGACTGTTCAAACCTTATGCAATATTATGCAAAACCTGTTGATGAGGATTATAATCAGTTAATAAACTCTCTAGATACTTTTATGAACACGGTTGATTATGTATACGAGATACGCTTAATTGGCGGTGAGCCATTCATGTATAAAAAAATTGATGAAGTATTAAAAAAACTTCTAACGTATAAAAATTGCGGAAACATAATTGTTTATACAAATGGAACTATTGTCCCTAAAGAGGAAAAACTTAAATCATTTATTAGTGATAAGATATATTTTAAAATTTCAAATTATGGGTCAATTTCCAGAAATGTTGAAAAATTAGAAAAAGCTCTTAAGGAAAAAAATATCCACTATATAACTGAACGAGTTACGAGATGGCAAGATTGTGCTAAAATAGAAAAATATGACCGACCAATAGAAGTGACTAAACAGATTTTTGGAAATTGTTGTGTAAATGAGGCGCTAACACTATTACACGGAAAACTTTACTTATGTCCTTTTGCAGCACATGCAGAAAATCTACATGCAATCACTGAAACCCCTTCAGATAGTGTAAATTTATTAAAAAAAGAGGAAAGGGATAAACTTAGGTTTGACATTCGTAATTTAGCATTTGAAAGAGAGTATCTAGAAGCTTGCAAGTCATGTAATGGAAGAGATCATAACGTTGCCTCTATAGATGCGGCCATACAAACTAAAGAGCCTTTAAAATTTAAAAAAGTATTTTAAAACTTTTAATCCTTGATTAAGAAGATATTATGAATATATTATGTTCAAAAATTGAACATCCAAATTAAAATGTTAATACCATCAATACATGTAGGTTGCGGAGATTTTTCATTACAAAGACTTGAAGTTTTGGCCAATGAAAATTTATTCAATCCAGTGGCTTGTGTTGATATTGATGTAGAAAACGCAAGAAATAAATTATCTAAAAATAATAGTCCAAAAGTTAAAATTTTAAAAGATAAAATTTATTCAACTATTTCTGATGCCAAGAAAAATCATAACGCTAAGGCATGTTTTATTTTTGTATCATCAAAAGAACATTCTAAATTAATAGTTGAGAGTTTAAATTTAGGATTACATACATATTGCGTAAAATCTATAGCATGTAATCAAAAAGAATTTAAAGATATCATTAAAGCTCATAAACAGAATCCAAAATTAATTATGTTACAAGGATTTAATAATCAGTGGAATGAGGCTGCACAAAAAATGAGAGATATTTTACAGAACGAGAAAGAGTTTGGCAAAATGCTTGGTGGTGAGTGTGTGTGTTGGGGAAGACAAAACTTAAAAAGAAATCCACCAGTAGAAGATGTCTCGATTGAAGGAATGTTTTTTTACTCTTTAGCTTGCCACCAACTCAGTCAACTTGTTGCTGCTAAAGGATTACCAGAATATGTTACTGCTTATGTCCACAAAAGAATTGATGAAGAGCTCGATTATAAAGATGTTTTTGGCACAACAGGTGGACAATGTATTTTTGAGTATGAGAACGGTGTCCCATTTTCTTATACTGGAACAAGGGCAGCTCATGGAAATATTTTTGGATTCGCATCTAGGTGGAGTGGCCAATGGATTATACATGGTGAAAAAGCTGATTTGAGAAGGGTTGGTGGAAGAGTTTCATTATACAAAAATGGATCAATGGTAAATGACTTGTATTTAAAAGATTTGGATCAAAATTTAATTGAAGATGAAAAAATACAATTTAAGAATTTTTTTCTAGCAATTACCGAGAAAAAAAATAAAGATTGGCTGCAAGAGTCATCTTTAAATACATGGATCTTAATGGAAGCTTGCAATTTATCATCAAGATTAAAAAAGAAAATATCCATAAAGGAATTAAAGAGTCAGTTGTTATCTAGCTAAATATTATATTTATGAAAAAAATATTAATTGTCGGGGGAACTTCAGGAATAATGCTATCATGCTTAGAACGGTTACTTAAAGACAAATATAAAATTACATTAACTTATAGCAATAAAAAAAGTTTAAAAAAAATCCCATTAAAATTTAAAAATAAGTTAAATTTAAATTATGTAGAATTAGATTTAAATAATTCAGATAAAAATATTATTAACACTCTTAGAGAAAAAAAAATTCAAGCCGACATAATAATAAATGCAGTAGGTGGATCATTTGGTATAAAAGAATATCCTTTTAATGTTGAAGATTGGAAGAAACTTTTAAATTTAAATATTTTAAAACATATTTTGATAAATAATTTCTTTATTAAAAAAATGATAAAAAAAAAATTTGGTAGAATTTTATTTTTTTCAACATCGGCAGTTGAAGATAAAAATGCCTCGATAGCTTACTCAGCATCTAAAGCATTTCTTGAAAATTACGTGATCAAAAGTGCAAGTAAATTTGGCAAGCACAACATATTAATCAATTGTTTAAAAACTAGCATAGTTGCAGCAAAAAATAACAATTGGTTTAAGGCAACAAAGCAGAAGCCCGCAGTAGTTGATAAAATCGCAAAGAAATTAATCTCTGTAGAAAAAATCGGGACCGGAGATGATTTGGTAGATTTTATTATGTTAGCGGTTTCACCTAAAAATAGATTTATGAATGGATCTATTTTTAGAATTGATGGTGGATTAAAATAAATTTTTCTATATCTTTATGTTTTTTAAGTTAATTCAAAAACTTAACTATAAAAGAAATTTTCCATATTTTGTTTGTACACCTTTAGTTTATGGAATTGGAGCAGCCTCTGAACATATTGCTACTGCAGTGGCTTATGCCAAAAGAGAAAATAAAAAAATATGTATAATCAAAACTGATAAATTACAAAGCTTATTGAATTACAGAGTTTGTAATAATTCACTATTTGATTCGCTTGTATTCAATGAGATTGAGACAAGACAAAATTTGACTTTAAGATTAATTAATTTCTTAATTCAGTCAGAATTTATTTTAAGAAGAAGCTTAGCCATTATTTTAAAAAAATTTTTAAAAATTAATATTGGGGAAAACTTTAGATTTGCTTTATTAGGTTCTTCTGACCTTTATTCAGAAAAAGGTACACCTGAATATAGAAAGATAAATCCATTAAGTATAGAAGGATCTAAAATCAATATTTTAAGCAAAAAAAAAGATATATTCTACCAGATACTTAGTAAAAAAGGTTTGTCCAAAAAGAAATTTGTTTGTTTACACGTAAGAGATGGAGAGTTTTATAAAGATGGCGATCGTAGACCATATAGAAATTCAAATATTAATAATTACATTGAGTTAATAAAATTATTAATACAAAAAGATTATACAGTGTTTAGGTTAGGAAGCAGACCTTTATCAAAATTACATTTTAATGATAAAAATTTTATCGATTATCCTAACTCGGAATTAAAATCTGATATTATGGATTTATGCTTAATCAAAGAGTGTGAATTTTACGTAGGCACGCCTTCAGGCCCATTAGATACAGCTTATTTATTTGAAAAACCTGTTCTGGTAACAAATCTTTATGATTTATATCCAAGTTTTCCCAGAAAAAAAAATGACAGAGGTCTTTTAAGAACTGTCATAAAAAAAGATACTGGTCAAAAATTAGATTTAAAAGAATTTGCTCAACTAAATATTAAATATCATCAAACAGAGGTACTTATTGATGATTTAGATTTTGTGGAAAATACCAGTGAAGAACTTTATAACGGCATGATTGAGTATTTAGATTTATTTCAAGATCAAAATCAAAAAATTTTAAAATTTGAAAATAATCAAATTAAAGTAAATGAATTTTTGAAATTTAGACTTGAGGAAATTTATAATGAAGAAGTTGTAAAAAGAAATTATTTTAAAGAGAACAATTGGAAAAAAAATGAATTCTTAAGAATAATTAAAAGATTTAAATCTTGTCAAGGAACTTATACTAATTCATCTATTAGTTAAAATATGAAAAATAATCCAATACGAATTATACCTTTTCTTGATATTAAAAATGGACTATTGATAAAAGGTATAAATCTTGAAGGTCTTAGAGTTCTTGGAAAAGCAGAAAATTTTTCAAATTATTATTATTTAGGTGGTGCTGATGAAATATGTTACATCGATAATGTTGCAACTTTATATGGTACGAATAATTTATCAAAATTTATAAATCAAACAGCAAAAAATACTTTTATCCCTCTTTCTGTTGGTGGTGGCATCAAAACTATAGAAGATATGAAAAAAATTTTTTCTGCCGGTGCAGATAAAATTTGTATTAATTCTTCAATTATTAAAGATATAAAATTATTGGATAAAGCTGCTAAAATATTTGGGTCAGCGAATATTACAGTAATGATTCAGTCAGTTAAAATAGATCAAAAATATTTTATAAGCAGCTCTAACGGACGTGATTTAGAAAATATAAATCCAACAGTATGGGCTAAAAGGGTAGAGAATTATGGGGCAGGAGAAATTATACTAACATCAGTAAATAATGAGGGTTTAAAAAATGGATTTGATATTAATATAACTAGAAAAGTTTCTAGAGCTGTTAAGATTCCAGTAATTGCTCATGGTGGAGCTGGAAAATTTAAGGATATATATGATGTTATTAGAAAAACTAATATTGATGGAGTAGGCATAGCATCTTTACTTCATTACAATACATTACATCATTTTCCAAAATTTAATCCAAAAGTGGGTAATACTTCATACTTAGAAAATACAAAAAAAAATCAAAAGAAGTCCAATTTAATATTCAAAATTAAAAGCTATCTAAAGTTTAAAAATATTAATGTCAGATATGAATAAAAAAATTACTGTAGGAATTATAGATTTAAAAATAAATAATATATTTAGTGTTTATAGAGGTTGTGTAAGGGCAGGCTTTAAAACTGAGATTATAAATTTTAAAAGAAAAAAATTGATTTACGATATCGTAATTTTACCTGGAGTAGGAGCATTTAAGTCTGGAATACAATTCTTAAAACAAGACCGTATTAATGAAAAAATTAAAGAATATTTAGAGAGAGAAAATTCATTTATTTATGGCATATGCTTAGGTATGCAATTATTATTTGAG
>MDSV01176664.1_pt1 | contig 18652 bp, 18 predicted proteins | sample 810851 | NCBI WGS metagenome assembly MDSV01 (sample SAMN05326640, study PRJNA326480) | marine metagenome | isolation source: seawater | place: Atlantic Ocean: North East | collected 2012 | reverse complement strand
TTTCTATTTTTTTTGATTTATTTGGTCAAATAGTTTATTTAACATTATACCTTGTTTAAAATCACACATATCACCTGTAGACGAAGATAAAATTTTTTTATGTGTAGTAATGTAACTTTTTTCAAGGCTTTTCGAAGAAAATTTTATCGTTTTTTGGTTTTTACTACTTTTTAACAAAATTATATTTCTGATTAAGTCACCCTCTATACTGAAATTATTACCTTCAATATAAATAAATCTTTTAGGTATTTTTGATATATAATTTAAATTTATTTGAACAAATTTTGATTTTTTTGAAAAACCAGAGAATGATAAAATATCGTTTGAGTTAATTTCTAAATTAGAAATTCTTTTATGAAATACTGAGTTAATCTTTAATTCACCAAATATCCAAGTTATATAATCAAACTCATGACTTAAGTCGAGGAGAACACCTCCACCTCTTTTATTGCTAGCACTATAAGACTTTTTGTAATTTATATTTTTCCTCCAGTCAGGTAAATATGAACCACAAAAAGAATAAACATAAATTACTTTTTTTTTATCACAAAATTTCTTTATAAAATTTATAACAGGATGAAATCTAAAATTATAAGATACATAAACTTTATTATTTTTTGGAGAAAATTTTGAAAACCTATTAAATAGAGGTTTTTCTACTAATATTATTTTATTATTAAAATTTTTGTCCAAATACTTTAAATCTTTCAAATGACTATGTGTATCAGAACAAATAATAAAATAATCAGGCTTTAAATTTTTTAGATCTTTTATAGATGATAATTTTTTATATTTAGTTTTAATATTTTGTTTTGAAACAATAAAAATTTCTTTGAAAACTTTTAAATCCTCTAGAATTTTTGCGTGTCTTTTACCTATCGATCCAAAACCTATTATCGCAGCTGATCTAAACCTATTCATTTAATTTTTTTTACTTGCTTATTTTCAACTTTATAAATCTTACTAAATTTATCTAGATTATTGTTTCTATGAGAAATAACTATAATTGTTTTAACTTTTTCATTATCAATTAGATTTGATATAATTTGACTTTCATTCTCTACATCTAATGCATTTGTTGCTTCATCTAAAATTATTATTTCTGGTTTGCTATACAAGGCTCTTGCAATACCTATTCTTTGTCTCTGTCCTCCAGAAATTTTAGTACCATAATGTCCTGCATTAGTATCTAGTCCATTAGGCAGTGAATTTATAAATTGATCAAGTTTAGCCGCTTTAATAACTTCTTTTAAAAGATTTTGATCTATTTCCTTTTTATCAACACCAAAAGCAATATTTGCCTCCATGCTTTCATCCATCAAATAAACATCTTGAGGTACATATCCTAATTTAGAATACCAGCCTAAAATATTTTTATTAATATCATTTCCATCAATAGTAATTGATCCTTTTTGAGCTGATAAAAACCCTAAGATTAAATTTATTAATGTCGTTTTTCCAGACCCTGATTCTCCAACTATACATATCACTTCACCTTTGTTAATTGAAAGGTTTACATTTTCTAGGGCTATAGAGTCTGATCCTGGATAAATAAAATTTAAATTTCTAATATCAATGCTTTTATTAAAATTAAATTTTACTAAATCATTTATTTTACTTATTTCTTTTTTTTGTGAAAAAATTTTTTTACTTGACTCAATTTCTTTTAAAATTATATCCAAGCTCGGTGAAAAAAGTTTTAAAGAGTGAATAGAGCCAGTTATGGCCGTAAATGCAGGAATAAACCTTATACAAGCTGCAGCTAACAAAGCAATTAAGGGTATCAATTGACCATCAGCATCATAAAAATACATTGCAAATGAAAAACTAGATATCATTAATACTGCAAGTACTTCGAGATAAAGTCTTGGAAATCTTGATACTATGTATGTATAAAAATATAACTTTTCAATCATCATAATATTTTTAAAAAAATGGTCTTTAAAAAAATTTTCTTTTTGTGAAATTTTTATTTCTCTAATTGAGGAAAAACTTTGATTTATTATTTTAAAGTTTTTTGTATGCTCTGCTTGTAAAGCTTTACCTTTATCAACCAATGATTTTTTATAAAAATGATAAAAAATTACGGTAGTTAATGAAAAAATTATAAATGTTATGGAATATACAACTATGTTTACTGACAATAAAAGTATTAAAACAACTAAAACCAGTAAAGCTTCTCTAAACATTAATAAAAAAGATTGGATATATCTATATGATAAACCTAAATCATGATTAAGTGTTTTTATAAAAGTTGCTGGATTTGAGTTTACGTAGAATAGATAATTTGAATATATATAATGGCTAAAGAGATTTTTTGAAGTATTTTCTCTTAAAGTTTTCATTAATTTTGCTTCTACATAGATTAAAAAACCTAAAAAAATATTTTTGATTAAAAAAGCTAAAAATAAAAATATTGATCCATAAAGTAAAATATTTTTTTCATTTATTTCTTCAAAAATATCAAATTCTAAAAAGGGTGGAATTTTATCTAATAAACTCGCTGGATTTGTGATTAATACTGCAAAAATTGGGACAAATCCTATCCCAATCATTTCAAAAATTAAAATCAAAAAAATAAGTAATCCTAATAAATATATTTTATTTGTTTTGCCAGTTGTTAGTAAAGGCTTTAATTTTTTTATCATTTTAAGATTAAATACATGTCCAACCACCATCTACCATAATTGTAGATCCAGTGATATAAGAGGAAGCATTTGAAGATAAAAACAATATTGTGGACGCAACCTCACTACTTTTAGCTAATCTCTTAAGAGGCACCCTTTTTTTATAATTGATAATAAAATTTAAATCTTTTGAATTAATTTTATCAATTACGCCTCCCGGACAAACACAATTAATTCGTAAATCATATTTTCCATAAAATGAAGCCATCTGTTTAGTAAAATTAATTAATCCACCTTTTATTACTGAATAAGCAATATTTTCTTTTATCTTTGTTTTTTTATAAATATTTTGATCTTGACCAACCACGCCATAAATCGAACTCAAAAGAATAATCGAACCTTTTATTTTGCTCTTAACCATTAAATTTGCTATTTTTTTTGATAAGAGCACATAGGAAACAAAATGATCGTTTACATTTTGTGAAAATGAAGAATTATCGTTGTTTAAAAATGTATTCCTGCTCCACTTATCATTTTTTGGATAACTGCAGTTTATCAGTACATGGGGAACTCCAAATTTTTTAATAACTCTATTCAAGTTTTGATTTAAATTATCAGAGTCAGAAGTATTAAATGTAAAGTTATATTTTGAATTAATGTTTTTTTTTAAATCAATATTAACAGTTTTTGCTCCAAAAGTATTTAGACACTTAATAGTTTCATTCCCTATAAGACCCGACCCGCCAACAACAAATATTTTTTTATTTCTTAAAGAAAAAATTTTTTTATAATTCATAATTATCAGCTAAAATTTTTTTTACTTCACTCCATTGGCCTACATCGGACCAATTTTTATCCTCTATTGGAAAAAATCCAATTTTCAGTTTTGTTTTTTTTATTGTATTTATTAAGTCATTAAAATCACATTTTTTATTTTTTGGAATAAAAGATAAAATTTTTGGACTTATGATGTATAAACCTGTATTTACTAAATACCTATTAGACGGTTTTTCAACCATTTTATGAAGTGATCCTCCTTTTTTAATTTCAAACACCCCATAAGGTACAATAATATCTTTCATCGAGACCACTATCGTTAGATCATTTTTTTGAGCTTTATGATATTTAAGTATATTTAAAAAATCTAATTTTATTAAGGAGTCACAATTTATAACAAAAAAATCATCTCTAACTTTATTTTTTAATAAACTTAAGCTTCCAGCGGTACCTAATGGTTTTTTTTCATTAATAAAATTAGACTTAATTTTTTTTTTATTTTTTAATTCTTGAACATAAGCTTTAATCAATTTTGATTTATAATTAATTGAAAAAATAAATTTATTAAAACCATTATCTCTAAAATTATCAATTATATGATCAATTGCGGTTTTGTTACCAATTGGAATTAAAGGTTTGGGCAATACTTCTGTGAAAGGTCTTAGTCTCAACCCTTTTCCGCCAGCCATAATTACTACTGGATTAATTTGTTTTATGGGTTTAGTTGGTTCTTTTATTGAGTCTTTTGTAAAAAAATCTACTATTTTTTTATCTTTATTAATTATTGGAATTATACCAATATATGTTTCATGATAGTTTTTTGTTAATTTTCTTTTTGCCTCAATAAGTGAATAATTTTTTTCTTTAATAAATATTACTTTTTTCTTTGAATAAACTTTTTTGATATCATTCTCTAACGTCATACCAGCTAGAAAAGCTCTTCTAATATTTCCATCAGTTATTGTTCCTTTGAGTTTGTTGTTTTTGTCAACCACGATCAGACATTTGTGTAGGTTTTTATTAATCTTAATAAGCGCTTCCCTTATAGTTTTATGCTCTGTAATTGTAAAATTTTTTTTCTTTTCGTTACTGCTATATGATTTATTCATCATCCTAATAAATATCCTTTTTTAACTTTACCATTCCATTCTTTAATTTTTATAGCAGAGTCGAAAGTTTTAACTATAAAAAATTTTTTCTTTACAGAAATAACTGTCCCTGGTTTTATATTGTTATTATTCTTTATAAATTTTTCGTAAGTTTTATTTATTTTTATTATATTATTTCCATAAAATGTCCTTGCAACTACTCCTGGTCTACAAAGTGCTCTTATAAAATTGAATATTTTTAAAGAATTCTGTTTCCAATTTATATTTTCGTCACCTTTTTTTCTTTTTTTATAATAACTACCATTTTTGGATATCGATGATTGTTTTATAGGTTTTACATTATTTTTGAGTATTAAGTTGATAGACTTCAATAATAACAAAGGAATTTTTTTGTTTGCTAAACTTAAGAGAGATTTAAAGTCATCTTTTTTTTTAATTTGATACTTCTTTTGAACTATAATATTACCTTGATCAATTTTTTCATTTACATAATGTACTGTTACTCCAAATGATTTTTCACCATTAATTATTGCCCAATTAATTGGTGATCTCCCTCGATAATAAGGAAGAGCACCACAATGACAATTAATAATTCCCAAATCACAACATTCAATAATCTTTTTTTTAAAAATTTGATCATACGATACTGAAACTAGTAAATCTGAATTAAATTTATTCATTCTATTAATATTATTCAGCATATTGACATTTTTAAAATTAAAACATTTTATATTTAATTTATTAGCTAATTTTAATAATTTTTTATCTGGTGTACTTGCTCTAAGACAAAAAAAATTTATTTTGATAAATTTATGTTTTAATAGGTTTTTCACACTATTATAGGCCCATTGGCCATCACCAAAAAAACCGATTGTTATTTTTTTAACCATAATTTAGGACTACTTGGCAGATTAATAATTCTTTTTTCTAAACTTGATGCAATTTTTAAATTCATTTTTGGATATTTATTTAAATAAGTATTTGTATTTAATAATTTCCATGCTGGTCTGGTTCCGTAACCAATTTTATTGGTTTTGGTTAAAATACTATTTAAAAATTTTTTATTCGGTTTTTTTAGTAACATAGTTTGCAACCAATAATTACTTAATGAATTTTTTGGTTCTTTAATTATCTTAATATCTTTTAAATCTTTAAAAGATTTACTATAAGCTCGAAATAATTTTCTTTTAGCACTTAAAAATTTTTTTATTTTCTTTAACTGGGCTATTCCTAATTGGGCATTTATACTTGGCATTCTATAATTAAAGCCCAGACTACTATATTTATACTCCCATTTTTTTCCTGTTCTAGATATTTTATAAAGGTGATTAATTTTTGAGGCTAACTTTTTCGAATTTGTTAAAATTGCACCTCCACCACCTGTTGTAATAATCTTATTACCATTGAAACTTAAAACACCTAAACTTCCAAATGTGCCGACATGCTTATTTTTATAATAGCTACCTAAACCTTCTGCAGCGTCCTCTATTAAAACTAGCTTAAAACGTTTGCATAATTTTTTTATTTCTTGAATATTGCAAGGATGGCCAAAAATATGAGTTGCTACCAATGCTTTAATAATTTTTTTAGTTTTTTTATTAATACAATTATTATTTTTTATAATTGTATTTTTTTTCAAATATTTTTCTAATTTTGATACATCGGGACCAAAAGTTTTTTCCTCAATTTCTATGAAATGAGGAGTACCGCCCAAATAAAGTGTTGCGTTTGCACTAGCAATATAATTTAATGCAGGAATTAAAACCTCTGTATCTGCTTTTATTCCAGATATAAATAAACATAAATGCAAAGCTGATGTACCATTGATCAAAGCAAAACTATATTTTGCTCCTGTAAATTCTCTAATTTTTCTCTCAAATATATCTGTTTCTTTTCCGTATGTTGAAACTGAAATAGAATTTATTGATTTATTAATTAAGCTTGACTCAATCTTATCAAAATATGGTTCGTGTAAAACACATTTTTTATTTCCAATAACATTCTTAATGGCAAGTAATATCTTATGTAATTTTTTGTTAGTCATTTTTTTTAATTAATAAATCAACAATTTTAAAATCATCCAGGCTATCAATATCTATTGATCTAATAAATGGCATTTCATAAATACAAGTTTTGGGGTTAAATATAGTTTTTTTTTCAATCAGTATTTCTCTTTTCCAAATATAAATAGATGCATTTAAATCAAATGTTCTTGGCGTATCCTGTCTTCTAAGTATATTTTTTTTTTTCTTTATTAATCCAATTTTAAAGTTTCTTATTTCTACCATATTAAAATAAGGGCTTTTTTTTGAATTATTTACAGTAAATAAGTTTTCTGCTTTTTTTTTTTTAAATAATGCTAGAGATTTTTTTATATCATTTATACTTCTAAGTGGTGAGGTTACATCTAAATCTATTATATAATCAAATTCCTTGTTAAGTTTATTTTCTGTTTTAAGCAAAGCATGTTTTATAGCTGGTAATTTACCAGAGGTATCAGATGCAAGTTTTTTAGGCCTTAAAATTAAATTTTTTATTTTTAAATTTTTTGCTTTATTCAAGATTTTTTGAGAATCACTTGAAACAACAATTTCATCAAAAATTTTTGATTTTTTAGCTTGATTAATAGTATAATACATTAAAGGCTTTCCATTTAAGAGTTTAAGATTTTTATTGACTAAACCTTTTGAGTTTCCTCTCATGCAAATAGTACATAAAACTTTTTTCATATTTTAATTATCTTATCTTTAAGATAGTTTTTTTTTGCTTTTTTATTTATTATTTTTTTAAACTCCATGGGGGATAAACCTATTCCAGGTCTTTTTGCGGTTAAGTCATTAATTAATATTTTTTTACCTTTCTTGATGTTTCTTATGGGTACTAAACTTTTTCTTACATTTTTCATATTGGAGAGTTCACACTTTTGCGGTTTTTTAAATTTAGATCCTAACATAATCTTAGTTTCACGAATCATTTTAACAAAAGTTTTAAATTCTTTGGTATCCATTGACGAGGAATGATCTGGACCAATCATTTTTTTATTTAATGTAAAATGTTTTTCAATAATTTCAGCCCCAGCTGCAACTGCAATACTAGAGGCAATCAAGCTTTTAGAGTGATCTGAAAAACCTATTTTTAAACCAAAGTTTTTTTTCATTGTCGATATAGTTTTTAAATTAAGATAATCAATTTTAGCAGGATAATCACTTACACAATGTAGAAGAAATATTTTTTGTTTAATTTCGTTAAATTTTTTTTTATTTTTTACGATTACTTTTGAGGTATATTTATAAATATTATTATTTACAATTAAATTTATAGCATCTACAATTTCATTTAGATTACTCATGCCGGTTGATAAAATGATTTTATATTTTTTTAAATTTAACCTTTTTAATAAAAAATAGTTTGTAATTTCTCCTGAGGGAATTTTTAATAAATTGCCTCTTATTTTTTTTTCATAAAAATCTAGACTTTTCTCATCAAAAACAGAAACTAAAAAATCTATTTTACATTTTTTTGCGTAACTCTTTAAATTTAAATAATCTTGATACTTTAACTCGAGCTGCTTAAGCATTGTTTGTTGTGACATTTTTTTATTTAGATTTTTTTTTTGATAAAGGGCTAATTTTGCTGATTTAGTTGATAAATTTGATGCACTAAAAATTTGAAATTTTATTGCATTTGCTCCACACCTTGCAGCTTCATAAACTAATTTTTTGGCAATCTGGTATTTGCCATTATGATTTACTCCAGCCTCAGCAATAATATATGTTTTATTTGTATTAAAATTTAATGTCATAAAATTTTTTATTTGAGATAAATTTTAACTTTAAAATTTTTAAAATAGTTTTTACAATTAATTTTTTAGTGTTTTTTTTGTAGTATACATTTTTGTATAATAAATTTTTTTTTTTTAAAATTTTATGAATATTTTTTATTATTTCTTTTTTTTGGAGCTTACAGTTAAAAACGCTTGCAGACTTTATTCTCCCTAATTGTCTATTACCAATATCCAAAGTAGCTGTTTTAGCTGAAGGTGCCTCAATTATGCCGCTGGAAGAATTTCCAATCACTAGATTTACATGAGTTAAAAAACTATAATAAATTTCTGATCCCATTGATTTAATAATTACTGAATTCTTATTCTTTTTATTAAATCTAATAATCTGTTTTATATAATAATCTCCATATGTATCAGGATTATTACAAGTTATTATAAAGAAATGGTTTTTAAAATTTTTTAAAGAGTCGAGTAATATCTGAATTTGTTTTTTAATTTTAATTTTACTTCTTGTTTCAGGATGGAATGTTACGAGAATAGTTTTCTTTTTTGATGGGATTTTATATTTTTTAAATAATATTTTTTTAGGAATTTTTTCAAAGTTAACAAAACTTTCTGCTCCAAGTGCCCCTACCATAAATATATTTTGTTTGCTTTCACCTAATTGAACTAATCTTTTTTTATATTTTTTATGAGTAACAAAATGATAATTAGACAATTTTGATATTGAATGTCTTATTGAGTCATCAAATGCTCCTATTGTTAATTCTCCACCATGAATGTGTATAATTTTAATATTTAAAAAAAAAGCTGTAATCGCAAATGCATATGCTTCATACCTATCACCTAAAATTAAAACTACATCAGGTTTATTTTTTTTAAGCTGTTTAGTATATTCTATAATTGATCTAGAAAAAAAATTGAGTATTTCTATATTAGTAATTTTATTTATTCTTAAATTGCTTTTAAAATTTATCTTGATTTTGTCTTTAATAATTTCTTTATAAGTATTTCCAAAAAGTGAAGAATAGTGTGCACCACCTGTATATAGCAAAGTTTTTATTGACTTTATTTTTTTTAATTCAAAAATCAAATTTTTTAAAATTCCATAATCAGCTCGATTGCCTGTATATACTCCAATACTTTTCATTACTTGATATTATTTTATTTTTTCAATTTCTTTTTTCAGTTCATCATATTCTCTCATCTTTTTTTTAATAAACATGAGAGACAATTTTGTTTTTTGCTGAATTCCTTTTGGTGTAAGTAAATATCTATAAACAAGTTTATTTTTATTATTGGCAAAATTTTTGATTTTTATGTAACCCTTACCTTTTAAAGCTCTTAAACAATAATTAAGCTTCCCTAAACTAAAGTTTAATTGTTTAGCCAAAGCCCTTTGAGCAAGTTTTGGCTTTTTGTCAAGTATTCTTAAAACATTTAAATGGTCATCTGTTTTTTTCATTGTTGTTCAAAAATTGAACGATAGTAGATTTTAATTATTTTGTAAACTAATTAATCATCCATTTTTTATGATTAATATTGATAATCTATTTTTTTTAGTATAGTACCTGATCTGCAATTTAAATTTATGCTCAAACTTTCATCAAAACAACTAAGAGAAGTACGATCTTGGAATTTAAAAAAATTTCCTTTCAAAGCAATAAGTGATTTTAGTGAGTTAAAATCAGATCTTAGATGGGAAAATAATACACATGTAAAAGAGTTTAAAAAAAATTGGATACGAAGAAGTAAAATGTCTTCTAATAAAAATGTATTTAAATATTATAAAAAAGCTAACAATCCAATAGATGAAAAAACTTGGAGATATTTAGTAATGAGAAAAAAATATTATATCATGCCAGTTGGTTGGGAGAATATTGCAAAAAATGGAGGTAACATTCTTGATGCAGGGTGTGGAGATGGAGATGTAATCCAGAATTTAATTGATTACATAATTAATTATTGGAAAAAAAGTAAAAAACCAAAAAAAATTGTTATTTATGGTGTTGATTTAAATCGCTCTAGAATTGAAAATGCAAAAAGGCTTGTAAATAATAAATCTAAATTTATTGATGTCAAATTCCTTGAAGCAGATTTAACAATTAAAAATTTTAAAAATTTTAAAAAAAATTTTTTCAATTATTGTCTTTGTACAAGTGTTTTGGAGATGTTAGAACCCGTTAGGTTTAAAAATTGTTTAAACAATTTAAAAAAAATTGTTAAGAAAGGCTTATACATCTCTGACCTAATGGATGAATTTCCTGGTGGTTATCCAAGAAGTCTTTTGTCGTACGATTTAGTTATGAGCGGATTTTTTGTAAAAAAAAAATATAAAGTATTCACCGAACCATTTAAAAAAAATGAATTATTAAAACCTACAATTTCCTCTATTTTGGTTAATCAAAATTTATATGCTGAAAAAAAATGAATAAAATTAAAGAAACAGAAAATGCAACACTAAAAACCTTTAAAGAAGAGGTCCCCTCAAACTATTATCAATCTGATGATAGAAAAGGTTTTGAACAGTATGTTGAAAATATGAGACATACATTTATGCACAAATATAAATTTCCTCCTAAGTTGTTTAAAGATGCTGAAGTTATTGACTTCGGCGCTGGTACTGGCCACAAGGCAATTAATTTTGCTACTTGGGGAGCAAAATGTACTTTAGTGGAATTAAGTGACAGATCTAGTTCAATATCTAAAGACTTATTTAAAAATTTTGCAAAAAATTATTCAGATCATAGATTTTTTAATAAATCAATTTTTGATTATGAGGAAGAAAATAAACAATATGATATTGTACATTGTGTTGGGGTTTTGTCTCACACAGCAGCTAAGGAAGAGGCATTTAAAAAAATTTGTAAATTTGTTAAAAAGGGAGGTTTTTTAATTTTTGGTGATCCAAATAAATCTGGCGGATTTCAAAATATGCTTCAAAGATATGCTCTTTATAAATTTTCAAAAAATGATGAAGAAATTTGTAAGAATTCTGAAGTACTATTTAAAGAAGACATAGATAGAAGTGAAAAGGCTGTCAAAAGAACAAGAAAAGAAATAATCTATGATAGATGGGTTATACAAAGTCAAGATGATCCCTCTTTCTCTGAAGTTCTAAAATGGATGGAAGACTGTAATTTAAAATTTTATTCCTCTTATCCAAATTATCCTGATTTTTTGATTTCTGACTCATTTTATAATAAAATTAAAACTAATTTTTCCGAAATAAAAAATCTACCAGTTTTAGCTGAATTAATGTGGATGACAAAAACAGAGGATGATAAAGAATTTTTAAAACATTTAAATGATGATATGGTTTCACTTAATGAGGATTTCAATGCACTTTCCTCATATACGGCAAATTGCAACATAAAAACAAAAATAGAAACAGATAAATTTTTTGATTATTCAGATGCTCTACTTAATACGTTAAATAAAGAAAATTCTGCGGCAAAATTGAAAGAAAAAGTAATTCATTTTATTAAAGAAAGTAAAGATTTCATAAAATTAGTAAATGATGGAAATTTTGAAGATGTTAAACAATTTTTAGAAAATAGAAAATACTTGTTCAAAGGACCAGTCGGAATAAGACATGTGGATTTTATAGCTTACAAAGAAAATTAAAGAGGTAATAAAAATGTTTGAAAAAATTAATAGTCACAATGAATGGGACAAACTTAAAGAAATAATAGTTGGATCTGCTGAAGGAAGTAGGGCTTCTTTAACATGGAGTAAGCCAGGAAAAATTCCAGAAAAAACCCTGGAAGAAGCAATTAAATTAGCAAATGAAGCAACGCCAAAATGGCTTTATGATGAGGTTTGTGAGGATTTGGATGAACTCTCAAAAATACTTAGCAACCTAGGAGTTATTGTGCATAGGCCAACAACATATGATTTTTCACAAATGTATTCTTCTCCCTATTGGTCTTCAACAAGTAACAACGTATATAATGCTAGAGATCTAAATTTAGTGGTTGGAAACAGCGTGGTAGAAAGTCCATCATATTTAATTAACAGATATTATGAGACAACTTGTTTATATGACATTTGGTATAAATATTTTGAAAAAGGCTTCAAATGGATAGCGGGACCTAAACCAAAATTAAATTATGAGTCTAGTGTGCCTTACTATAGAAATGAGGATGAAAGAGAAATGACCGCTGAAGATTTAAAACACATTGAGCTTACAAATGGAAGAGTTGAAAAATTACATAAGTTGTCAGAGAAAGAAATATTATTTGAAGCTGCAAACACAGTAAGAATGGGAAAAGATCTTCTATATTTAATTTCATCATCAGGTAATAAATTAGGGGCTAAGTGGCTTCAGTCTGTTTTAGGTGATGATTATAGAGTCCACTCAACCACTGGTATATATAGATCAAGTCATATCGACTCTACTGTTTTATGTATAAGGCCAGGTTTGGTTTTATTTAATGGAGCGAGAGTAAATGAAAAAAATTGTCCAAATTTATTTAAAAAATGGGACAAACTTTATTTTAGTGACGTTGCACCTACTTCAGAATCAGAACTAAAAATTCAAAAAGAAATAAGAGATCCTATTGGTAAAAAATTAAATGAGCTTGGTTTTCAAACAAATTTATTCGAAATGTCTTCACCATGGGTTGGAATGAATATTTTATCTATAGATCCAGAAACTGTATTGGTAGATAAAAGACAAGTTAACTTTATTAAATTTCTTGAAAGTCAAAAAATTAAAGTAGTACCTGTATCAATGAGACATATATATACTCAAGGGGGAGGAATTCATTGTGCAACCTTAGATACTGTAAGAGAAAGTAAACTTGAGAGCTATTTTGATTAAAATTAAAAATATTTTTTCTTTAAATATTTAATTATAAATTCATTCCCTGGTTCCAACAAATTAGATGCTGAATAAGTCTTTAAATAATTATAATAAGATTTTGTTCTGTTTTCTAAATCTTTGATAAACTGATTTTTATCAATTTTTATATCGTTATTAATATTGAGACTTTTCAAATTTAAATAATCCTTATAGAGATCAGAATTATACCTTATACCTTTAAATAATTTAGATCGTAATGTTATAACCTTCTTATTCATAACAAAAGCAGGTAAAATTGCGCTTGAGTCAAAAAATAAGATTAAAAATGATTTTAAAATATAATCTTTCGTTTTTAATTTTGCCACCTTTAACTTTGGATATCTTTTTTCAGCAATTTTTACGTTATATTCTGGATGAATAGATATTATAACTTTTTTTTTAAATGTTTTTGAAAGCTTATGTAATAAATTATTAAGATTTTTGTAATGAGCATTAATTAAATCTTTTTTTAACTCACTTACCTCAGACATAGATCGGTACTCAGGTTGCATTTCTAGTAAAAGAATATATTTTTCCTTTAGTTTATTTCTATATTTTTCATAATTATCAAATATTTTACCTTTGACTAAAACCAATTTTTTATAATATCTAGGGAGCTTTAAAAACTTTTTATTATTTTCTCGTTTTAAATAATAATCATAATGTTTTTTGTTACTAACAAATCTTACGTCAATTGGATTAAAAATTCCTATAAATACTAAGACTGTTGAAATCCACCTTGGTATTAAAATTGTGAATAAAAAAATGATAATTTTAAAATTGGGTAAATGCCAGTAATAAGTGCTAGCCTGTATATTACCTACATTGCCAAGTAAAACCTGTGGAATATTTTTTTTTTTTAAAAAATATAATAATTTGTAAAATTCGAATCCTCTTCCAATATTATTTATTATTAAAGGTTTTTTTTTATCAAGAAAGATATCAAATTCCTTGAAATTTTTAGGATTAAAAAATTTAATTTTTTTTGGAAATTTCGATTTTATTTTTTTTTGAAATTGTTTTTGTTTGTTATAAGTTTTTAAATTAGTACAATTTACAAAATAAGTATAACTAAATTCTTTACTTAATAATTTAAGTAAATCTTTATTTGCAACAAAGTAGGCATCTAAACCACTAAAATCAGTAAGGATAATTATTTCTTTTCGCCTCATAAAGAAAATTAAATATTATAGATATCTGTTTTAAATTTTTTTAAATTTTCTAAATCGTTATACCATTGAATAGTTTCACTTATTTTTTCTTTAAATTTTGTATCAGTAACAAAAATTGGCTTCCAATTTAAAAGTTTTTTTGCTTTTTTATTTGATGAACACAGTCTTTTAACTTCACTTGAAGAGTTTCTTACTCTAATTTTTTCTGTAATTATTTTTTTTTTTATATTTGTAATTTTACTGATAAGATCTATGATATTTTTAATTTTTGTTTCAGCACCTGAGCCAAGGTTTATTATCTCTCCAAAAATATTCTTTGCTGATATTGTTGATACAAATCCACCAACCGTGTCAGATATATGTGTAAAATCTCTTGAAACATTAATGTTTCCCAATTTTATATTTTTTATTTTTTTATCTATATGTTGAGTAATAATTGTAGGTATTATTGCTCTTAATGATTGTCTAGGACCATAGGTATTAAATGGTCTTATTATCGAAACTGGTAAATCAAAAGATCTATAAAAAGATAGAGCTAATTGGTCAGCTGCAATTTTGCTCGCTGCATATGGAGATTGAGCATTTAAAGGGTGTTCCTCAGTCATAGGAACAAACTTCGCACTCCCATAAACTTCACTAGTTGAAGTGTGTATCACTTTACAATTATTTTGTTTTTTTGCTGCATTCATAATATTTAAAAGCCCCTCAACATTGGTATCCAAATAACTTTTTGGGGCATTGTAGGAATAGGGTATCCCAATAAGTGCAGCTAAATTAAATATATATTCAGAGCCTTTTATTAAATCATCAATTAAATTATTATCTCTTACATCTCCTTGAACTACTTCGATATATTTTTTTGTATTGTGATTTATATGATCTAGCCATCCCCAATTATTTTGAAAATTGTAATTTACCAAAGCTTTAACTTCAAATCCTTGATTAACTAATTTTTCAACTAAATGAGATCCTATAAAACCCTCCGCTCCAGTTACTGTAATTTTTTTATAACTCATTTATAATTTAGCTGTTAAATATTTTAAATTAAGATATATAGTTCAATTATTGAACAGTAAAGAAATTAATAATATGTCAGATATTTTTTGGTGTAAAACTTGTTTAAATATGTCAACAAGACCTAGGATTACTTTTAATGATAAGGGTAGCTGTAATGCTTGTCAATGGTCAGAAGAAAAGAAAAATTTAAATTGGTCAAAGAGAAATGATGAGCTCAAATCTTTACTAGACAAACATAGAGGTAAATCTGATTATGACTGTATAGTGCCTGTAAGTGGAGGAAAAGATGGTACATATGTAACTGATCAGTTACAAAATAAATATTCAATGAACCCTTTATGTATAACAGTTAAACCTGCTTTAGAACTCGATATAGGAAAAATAAATTTACAAAATTTTTTGAACAAAGGAATTAATCATATACATGTAAGTCCAAATATAAAGATAATGTCAAAATTGGACAAAATTGGATTTTTAAATCATGGGCAAGGTTATTATGGCTGGATGACTGCAGTTCATACAGCGCCATTAATAGCTGCTAGTTTGATGAATATTAAATTAATTTTTTTTGGTGAAGATGGAGAGGTTGAGTATGGTGGTACAAACAAATATAAAGATGTTCCTACCTATGGTCCAGATCATATGAAAAAGGTGTTTTTGAGTGATACTTATGAAAGTGTGATTAAAAGTTCAGAATTATCAAAATCACAATTATTTTGGTTTTCATTTCCCAAAAGAAATATTAAAAATTTAGATATTACTCATTATAGTTATTTTGAAAATTGGGATCCATATAGAAATTATTTAACAGCAAAAGAAAAATATAACTTGCAAGATGTTTCATCTAATAATGAAGGTACGTTCACCAATTTTGCTCATAATGACCAAGCTCTATCTGCTCTACATTATTACTTGATGTATCTTAAATTTGGATTTGGTAGAGCTACACAAGATGCAGGTATTGAAATAAGAAGAGGAGCAATGACAAGAGACCAGGCTATTAATTTAGTGAAAATCTATGATGGGGTATTTCCTGATGAGCATCTTCAAGGTTATTTGGATTATTTTGAAATTTCAGAAAGTCAATTTTTTAAAAATATTGATAAATGGACTAATAAAGAATTATTCAATAAAACAAATAAAGGATGGGAACCAAATTTTAAAATTATTTAATGAAAAATGAAATAGCAATTATAGATTATGGTGCTGGAAATTTAGGCTCATTGATAAATGCATTAAAATACTTAGACTATAGTGTTGAAATCATCAACAAACCGTCAAAAAAAAAATTTTCTCATATAATATTACCGGGTGTTGGGGCATTCGGAAAACTAGCTAGAAATTTAGTAAAAACAGGATTTAAAGAATTTTTGCTAAATATGAATGAAAAAAATGTTAAAATTTTGGGTATATGTGTTGGAATGCAATTATTATTTGAAACTAGTGATGAAGGCGGTGATCAAAAGGGTTTAGAGTTAATAAATGGCAAGTTTGAAAAATTTGAATTTAAAGAAAACTCAATTTTACCTTTACCACATGTCGGTTTTTCTAAAGTTTATCAAATAAAATCTCATATTTGGAATGAAATTCCAGACAAATCATATTTTTATTTTATTCATACATTCAGATTAAAAAATATATTAAATGAATTTGTGTCAGGAAATTCAAATTATGGAGAGAATTTTATTTCTACTATCAAGAAAAAAAATATATTTGGATGTCAATTTCACCCTGAAAAAAGTCACAATGTTGGGTTAAAGTTTTTAGATAACTTTTTGAAATTTTGATGGTTAGTAAAAGGATTACATTTGCACTTTTATACAGCAAAGGGTTTTTTTATTTAAGTAGAAATTTTAGGTTACAAAAAGTTGGTGATGTAGATTGGCTTGAAAAAAATTATAGTTTTAACGAAACATGTAAATATATAGATGAGTTAGTATTCATTCTAGTAACAAAAGATCCTGAAAAAAATGAGGTTGATAATTTTCTAAAAGATACAGAAAAAGTTAGGGAGAGAGTTTTTGCACCTATTATGTTAGGTGGAAATATAAGAAATTTAGAGGATGTTAAGAAGTACTTTCATAATGGAGCAGACAAAATAATAATAAATACGGAAGCAAAAAATAATAATTTAATAAATGAGGTTTGCGAAATATATGGATCACAAGCAATTTCTATAATGATTGACTATAAATTTAATAAAGAAAAAATGAAAAATGAGATCTTTACAAATTGTGGTTCAAGCAAAGTAGAAGTAGATATTACTGAGTATTTAAATAGTTTTTCCCTAGATAAAATTGGAGAAGTAATTCTTCATTCTATTGATAAAGATGGTACTGGCAATGGATATGATTTTAAAATATTAAAAAATTATGAAAATGAATTTAATAAACCTATTTTGTTAATGGGTGGAGCTGGGAAACCAGAGCATATCGTTGAAGCATTAAAACTCAAACAAGTTTCAGGGATCATCACTGCAAATATTTTTAATTTTATTGGTAATGGATTAAAGATAACGAGAGAAAAAGCTATTCAAGAAAAGATAAATATTGCAAAATTGATATAAATTTTTAAAAGCTTAACTAAATACTTTCAAGTCCACCACCCCATCTTCTGGAATTATTTTCTGAAAAATCTGCAATCTCTTCAATTTTATCTTTTTCATATTTTCTAAATAACTTCTTAATGTATACTCTGGATAGTGTTCTGCTTATACCATCAATCTTCGTGCCAAATAAACTATTATAACTTTTTATTTGATTGAATTGATCATTATTTAATTTGAATTCGAATTTTCTAGAATAGCTAAACTGGTAATTTTTTAAATCAAGATTTTTTTCTTTGGATTTAATGTTATTTAAAAAATTTGGTATATCGTAATTAAAAGAATTGGTCTTAGTCTCTTTTAAAGAAAATATATCTTCAACTTGACACTTTTTGAAAGAAATAAGTTCTTTTGTAAATTCTTCAATTCCTTCAATATTTATTTTTTTTTCATTTAAAATTTCTATAGTTGATGTTTCTGCAATTTTTCCAATATTTTCTAAGTCCTTAGTTAATGATCTACTTTTATACTTAAAGATTAAATTACTTCCTAAATTTCCATTTATAAACTTTTCAATGTTATTTTTCTTGTTAGTGAATTTTCTTAACTCATCAAAATCTTCCCATAATTCATTTTCCGAATCATTCAAAAAATCTGTCAATAAGTTGTTAAATTTTTCAAATTTTTTGAGAGTTGAATTAACATAAATTTTGTTAAGCCAATCCCAAATAGAAACATTTAGTTTACTCAATAATCCCATAATTTCTTCAAACAC
>MDSV01014646.1_pt1 | contig 18652 bp, 16 predicted proteins | sample 810851 | NCBI WGS metagenome assembly MDSV01 (sample SAMN05326640, study PRJNA326480) | marine metagenome | isolation source: seawater | place: Atlantic Ocean: North East | collected 2012 | reverse complement strand
GCTGCTCGAAGGGAATTACGTTATCAGCCTCCATCAGCACGTTCTGGTTTTTACATTGGGAAGAAATACATTCTCCCGCTCAGGACGCTGGAAAGACCACACTTCAAGCCTTCATTCAAGAAATTTTGCTCGGATTAGCTGATTGGCCCCATAATCAGCCCATAACGGAACTCCAGAACATTACCTCTCCCCGATAACCAAATTCCCCGGAAGAACCCGGACAGGTACACAGGAAAAATAGAATATCACACAAACTTGATCAGGAAATCCAAGCCGGCGGGCTCCCACGAACCCACTCCAGTCACAGAAGCTTGATGCCAAAGGGCTTGAGAATCGCAACCAATCCGAAAAAGAGAACCACCGTCAGGACACAGTTGACTGCGAGCGCTATTCCAAAGCCCCATCCGTTACGTAACATCCATGGAAGGACAAGGAACATGGGAAGGGTTGGCAGCACGAACCAGAAGGTGCCCTCGGCATGATTGGCTATCCTCTCGGGATCCTGTTTTTCCAGACGCATCCAGATCATCGCCACCAGGGAGGTGAGCGGCAGCGCAATCAGGAGAGCCGAAAGACGGTCGCTGACGACCTGAATCTTGGTCACAAAGAGGACCACGAGAGCCGTGAGGATGAGCTTCGTGATATCCAGCCCGGAAAAACTGATGACCTTGTCCCAAGGAATTTTGCTCATCTCGTATGCGGCTTGCTGTTGATCAAGCCCGAGCTTGCACATTATAAACCTGTCATGCAAGAGCTCAGCTTCACACTGGCCATCAGCCTGCTCGTCATCTCCTGCTCTCCCGACCAGACAACCTACCAGAACCCGGCGCAGAAAAGCTCAGGGATACCCCGAATTCAGAAGGATCTGGCCCGTAATTATCCCGCAGGCGTCACCCTAAACGGTGCCCAGCGAAGGTCTGTGGGCATGAAAATATGGCAGAATGAATCGGGAGGTAAGATAAGCGGACTAACCCACTGGAACGAGGGAGAGGAGTTCCCTTCCCTCGGAATCGGGCACTTCATCTGGTATCCCGGCGGGTTCAACGGGCGTTGGACTGAGACTTGGCCTGAGTTCGTGAAGTTCGCACAGACCAAGGGCGTGCGGGGCATTCCTTCCCCTGCCCTCCTTCCCGACTGCCCCTGGAACAACCGGGTGGTCTTTCAGCGCGACTTCAACGGAACGGTCCTCACAGCGCTTCGTAGCTGGCTCGTATCCAACATCGATGTTCAGACCGAATTCATCATGGCCAAGTCACAGGCCGCCCTGCCTCGGATCATGGCATCTGCCCCTGCAAGTCAGCGGACACGCATCGAGGCCAACTATGGAAAGGTAGCTACAACGCCCAATGGCATCTACGCCTTGATCGATTACGTCAATTTCAAGGGTGATGGAACCAATCCCAGAGAGCGATACAAGGGGCAGGGTTGGGGACTCATGTGGGTTCTCGCGGAAATGCGACCGGTTCCACGCGGTCAGGCTGCGGCCCGGGAATTCGCAGCTGCAGCCAAGCGGTGTCTGGATCGCCGGGTTCAAAACTCTCCCCCCGACAGAGGAGAACAACGTTGGACAGCTGGCTGGCACAATCGCTGTAATACCTATGCCGCTCCCTTCTAAAACCGCGGTTCTTCCCAATTTCCTGTCTAGCCCCTTTGGCTTGACCCTCCCTCCCCGCGATGCAAGCTGCCGCTGATGGCTACTGAAACTACTCTTGTTCTCTTCAAACCTGACGGCATCCAACAGGGTCTCTCGGGCGTTGTCCTAGATCGCTTTCTCAAAGAAGGGTTCCGTATTCGTGGCCTCAAGATGCTTGAAGCCAGTGATGAACTCATTAATGAGCACTACTCTCACATCGTACAATTTGACTTCTTCCCAGCGATTCAGGCCTTCATGCAGGAAACACCGATTATCGCACTCGCGCTGGAAGCCGAAGACGGCATCAGCAGAGCACGGAAGCTTCTTGGGCCAACCGATTCCAAGGAGGCAGAAGCGGGAACGATCCGTGGTGATTTTGGCTGCAAGGATGAATCTTCCAAAACGCGGAATATCTGCCACGCCTCTGATAGTCCCGAAGCCGCTGAAACCGAGCTTCAACGATTTTTCAACGAAGGAGAAATCTTCTCCTGAATGCAGCGGTCGCCTGCTGGCTTGTTCGGCAGGCAATGACCCTCGTGATCTGCGGGGACATTAACCCTTGCGGAGCACCACCAGGAAAGGGCCGGAATCGACTCCAGCCAACCCGTAGGTATCCATCACGGCTCCCCGCAAAGCCAGTTTGTGGGCAGCCTCTAGCACGGACTTGCCTTCCTCCTGCCCGCCCGGGTGACCACGGTAACATGCAACCGTAACAATACCTTCTGCCCGGATCACTTCCCAGGCCCTCTCGAGGCCGATCAGGGTTTCCTCACATCGAGTGCGGATTTGATGATCTCCACCTGGGAGATATCCCAAATTAAACATCACGGCCGCCACCGGATTAATGACGTAGTCGCCTAGCCCCGCATGGCTCTCCCGGATAAGAGAGACTCTCTCGCTCGGAACACCGGACGCCTCAAGATTGGCTCGGGTGGCAATCAGAGCTTCCTCCTGAATATCAAAGGCGAAAACCCGCCCGCTAGCACCGACAAGTTTCGCCAAGAATACGGTATCATGTCCGTTTCCCGCAGTGGCATCAACAACCTCTTCTCCTTCTTTCACTGCTGTTCGCACAGCTTCATGCGCTCTCTCGGTAATTCGCATCGTTGTGATTCTACCCTACGAAGGCGTCTATATTCAAATCCTCCTCAATCTCACGATTCTCGCAGAGGAAGGCCGCCAGTCGATCAGCTACTCCCGGTGCATAGAGCACTCCCTTTGAACCCAGACCGTTAAAGATGAAAAGATTCTCATTCTCTGGATGAGAACCGATCACCGGACGACTCTGTCGGATGATCGGACGAATACCCGCCACATGCTCAACCGTCTCAAAAGAACGAGACGTGAATGAGCGTAGTAAATTCTCAATCTGATTCCGACCGCTACTTGTTACCTCATCTGTTAGATTATTCCAGCTGTAGGTAGACCCAACCCGGAAGAGGCCCTGCCCAAGGGGGATCATCCAGCCATTCCGACTGAGGACCCGATCCTCGGGTTGCCCCGGAATTCGAACGGTTAGAATTTCACCTTTTGCCCTGCGCTCGGGAAGAAACCCGAAAGGCCCCGACCCAAGACCCGCTGCGCCGGCGCACATGATAGTGGGCCTCTCAACCTCCAAGCCACTGGCAAGATCAATCTCTCCGCTCTCAACGAACCCTAAATCCCGAAAGAATACCCCGGAGGATTCGAGAAAACGTCTAGTATCGAGACGGCCACCACCTTTCCAGATAACCCCACCGTAGGGTGCCTCACAGGGACAATCCTTTGCCTCAAGAAACGCTCCTGTCCAAGATTGTAACAGCTCTTGCTTACGGTCAAACATTCGACGCTCTTCTGCGCTAGCAAAGAGGCGCAAAATCGGGATTTCATGAAAGAACTGTTCCCCGAGAGCACCTTCCACCTCTCGATAAAATTCCAGGGCCTCATCAAGAAATTCAGAAAGGCGCCAGCTAGGATTCAGACTTCGCCCAGTTACCGGGGTGAGGAGCCCAGCTGAGATTGCAGAAGCGCTCCGTCCCTCGCCAAGGTGGAGCAATCGAAAATTTTCCCCCCTGCTCCAAAGGCGCCACGCGAGACACGTTCCGGCCAATCCCTGTCCAACGATTGTAAGTTGTCCTTGCATGGAGCCTTGTTCCTTTACCGAAACCCTCGTCAATCCTCCCTTACGTGAGAGGCCAGACCAACGGGATAAGTAGACAGGCAATAATTCCTACAAGAATATTGAGGGGCAACCCAAAGAATACAAAGTCCCGGTAGTTGTAGCCGCCGGGCCCATAAACAAGAAGATTCGTCTGATATCCCATCGGCGTGGCCATTGCGGTGGAGGCCGCGAAGGCAACGGCCATGATAAAAGGTTCCGGATGACATCCTAGCTTGGTGGCAAGTTCAATCCCCAATGGCGCACAGAGAACAGCTGCGGGCTTGTTCAAAATCAAAAGGCTCAATGCAGCCGCCATGAAATAAAATACCCATAACGTCACGTGTGGACCCCATCCTCCAGTGGCTGTGTAGAGCTGTCCTGCCGCTATCTCAAGAGCACCGGTCCTATCCATGGCCGTGCCCAGCGCGATCATTCCCGCGATCAGGACCAAAACCGACCAGTCGATTGAACTGTAGGCATCCCGAGCAGTAAGCACTCCCGACAACACAAGAAATGCGGCTCCTCCGAGCGCCAGCACGCTGATCGGGGCAAGGCCAGTGGCAGCAAGCAGAACCACCATGAGAATCGTTCCCAGAGCCAGAGGCGCTTTGTGGGGCTCAACAACCTCATCATGGACACCCTCAAGCAAGATGAACTCATTCTTTCTCCTTAAACTCTCCAGCGCATCGGAAGTACCCCGCACGAGTAGAATATCGCCCATCCTGAGTTCGAGGTCAGCAATTTCACGCTGATGGTGCCGCCCACGCCGCTGCAAAGCGAATACCGAAACATCAAAGCGCTGGCGCAGCCCCAGTTCCCGGCAACTCTGACCAATGAGAGGCGACTCCGGCGCAACCATCAGTTCAAAGAGCGTCATTTCTACCCGTTTCACCGCAGAGCCATCGTCCTGAAGATCAGGTGCGATACTGATGGAGTGCTGCCTGTCGAGCTCGAGAATCTTGTTAAGTTCACCGCGGATCAGGAGAATATCACCTTCATGAAGAAGCATCTCTGACTCCAGACGCTGGACACGATCACCTCGGATGAGTTCGGCCACCTTAATCCCCGCTGATGCAAGCGGGGTGTCCGCGAGGTTCTTTCCGATCAGATCTGAATCCAATCCTATGCTCACCTGTGTGATATATTCCTTGGCCTCATCCGCTGACAGAGTTGAAGCAATCGTCGTATGATTGGGTAGGAGGCGCCATGAAAACAGAAGCAGATAGGCCATCCCTACCAAAACGATAACGATGCCTACCCCTGTGAACTCAAACATCCCTACGCCAAAACCAATCTCGGCAGCATAGGAAGCGATAAGGATATTCGACGAGGTTCCAATCAAAGTGCAGCTGCCGCCCAGCATTGAAGCAAACGAGATCGGCATGAGAAACTTGGATGGACTTGCCCCAAGACGCGCGCAAACGGTCAGCACTGCCGGTATAAAGACAACTACTACCGGGGTGTTGTTGATGAAGGCAGACATGAAGCATACCGCACAGAGGGCCATCACCATGAACCGCATCGGGCTGCCCCGTGAAAAATCCGCTAATTTTGCTCCCAGAGCTCGAACCATACCGCTCCTCATCAGGGCAGCACTCAGGACAAACATTGCCGCAATGGTCACTAGGGCTTCGTTACTGAATCCAAGAAGAAGATCCTTCGGCTTCAAGATGCCAAGAGCACCTAACACCACGATAATCAAGACACCCACAATGTCTGTCCTGACCCGATCGGTGACAAATAATACAACCGTGAGCAACAGCATCACGTATACCACTATTACTTCCCAAGTCATTCGTGCACCGCTAGGAATGCACCGCCTGCCGTGAGTGGTCAATCTGAACCGCAGCTCACCGCATCACGATCTGGAACAGGAGCCTTGCTAGAGCGTGAAATTGGGACTCTGCCTTAGGAAGCTCCGAGGATTTTCGTAAATCACTTTTTCGACAAGCTCACCAGCGTGTTGGCGCTTCTTCATCTCCAAGGCACATTTGATGACGGCCAGAGGATCGGAAATTCCCCAGTCACATGCCGAATTCATCCAAATGCGCTCCATCCCAAATGTCTCGAGAATGTCGATGGCCCTACCTGGCGTACATTTTGACTCAGGATACAGCGTCATCCCCGCCCAGAAGCCCGCATCAAGAGCAATGGCCGCAGTATGCTCTTCGACATGGTCAATAACCACACGATCAGGATTGACCTGAGCGTTTTTCAAAGCGTCCACGATCAAACGCGTCCCCTTGAGCTTGTCCTCCAAGTGAGGGGTATGAACGAGGATGGGGAGATCTCGCTCCTTTGCGAGAGCGATATGCTCCTCTAAAATCGTATGCTCGTTTTTCGTATTCTTGTTCAGGCCAATCTCTCCAATCCCGAGCACGGTAGGCTGATCAAGGAATTCCGGGATGATCGACAAGACCTCTCTTCCAAAAACAACATCATCGCTTTCCTTCGGATTGATACAGAGCCAGGTAAAATGAGGGATTCCAAATTTTGCAGCTCGGGCAGGTTCATACTGAGTTAACTGACGGAAATAATCCTTGAACCCCTCTACTGATCCTCTGTCGTATCCCGCCCAGAAAGCGGGTTCACAAAGGGCCTCACATCCGGCCTGCGCAATAGACTGGTAGTCGTCTGTGGTCCGACTGACCATATGAGCGTGCGGTTCGATATAACGCATGATATTCTCGAGTGTACAGGTGAAAGTTGAGGCGCTCCGCCCTAGTCTTGGGGTGCACCGTAAGCAAACTGGATCGTGGAGCTTTCCACCGGCTCTGTTGAATGATCCGAGAGTGATTCCAGAACGGCCTTGGCGCGAGGTTGATCCCCCGGATTCAACATCGCCTCCATAGCCTTGAGAAAGCCGGAATGGCGAAAGTCACTTTCTCCTTCATGACGATCGAGCCGGTCCAGGAACGCGGCAATGTCGATCAACTTGTAGCGAGCATCCATGAAATAGAGGTCGAGGATGTCTGTCTTGCTGGGCATGCGGGGAATGTAGCCACCCGGAAAAGAATTCTGAAGGAGTAATTTGGCATAAAATCTACTGGCCCAATGTCGTTTCCCGGGGAATACAGGTCCGCACATGGGAGAACGCGACTTGGGAATACAACCTTTTGACCTTCTGATGGAGGCTTGGGGGCTCACGAACACGAACTTGGTTGAAACTTCACCAGAGCAGCTCACCCACAAGCAGGTAAGACGCGCACGGTCAGGACGCCAGCTGACCCTCAAGATGATGATGAAAATCAACCGCACCTTCAATATCGCCATCTGGTCGAAGCTCGATAATGAGCAGAAGGAAAAGTTTATCGAATATGGACACCGAGATCTCTTCTCCTATGCGAAGGGCCATAACAGCGAATCCCCGGACCCCAATAAAGAACTGGCCGCAGAGATTCGGAGTTGACCACGTCCCCGGCCAAGCTTCACTCGGCTTTCAACTCGTACTTTTATGAACCTTTTCTCATGAAGAGAATCTTGTCATTACTTCGTTCGTATCGTGCATCTTGATCACAACCACCACCTTTCCTACTGTACGAATATCCATCCTGCTGAAACGTGGGTGGAAACCTTGGGCGCACTACAGGAGCACACCTTGAAGGTCAGGGACGAAGTAAGTCCCGACAAACCCTATGCAATCGGCCTTCGCCTTTCTGCAGACGCAGCCAGAGAACTTCTGGAGGGCAATAACCTTCCATCCCTTAAGGCCTGGCTCTCTGAGAACGGCTGCTATGTCTTCACCATCAACGGATTCCCCTACGGATCTTTCCACGGGACCCGCGTAAAGGAGAACGTCTATCGTCCCGACTGGTCCTCACCAGACCGCCTGCTCTATACGAACAACCTGTTCGATATTATTGCTCAACTGGCACCCGAGGGCGTGGAGGGATCCGTTTCAACCCTACCAGGTTCATTCAAATCCTTCAAAGCTGATGAGTCCGCCATCTTCGAGCATCTCGAGGCCTGCGCGCGACATATCGAGCTGCTGGCAGAGCGAACTGGACGGGATCTGCACCTCGGACTGGAACCAGAGCCTCTCGGCCACTTTGAACACACCCGGGACACTGTTGCCTTTTTTGATCGCTTGCTGGATAGCTCTGACGATCCGGAACTCCTTCTCCGCAGAATTGGGATTAATTACGACACCTGCCATTTCGCCGTAGAGTTCAATGACTGTCACACGGCCCTCGATACCTTTCGGAAGGCCGGATTACGTATTTCCAAGGTTCACCTTTCCAATGCGCTGGCATTCGATCTCGACACCCCCAGTGCTCTTGAGGCGATCGCTCAATTTCACGAACCCACCTATCTGCATCAGCTGATAACCGCTGGAAAGGGAACCAATCTGTATTTTACGGACCTTCCGGAAGCCCTTGCGGAGCTCAGAGACCCTGCATTCAGCTCTCAAGGACAGCAAGAAGCTCGGGTTCACTTTCACATACCCCTGTATGCCGAGCCAGAACCGCCCCTCCGATCAACCAAAGATCACGTCGGTGATCTCCTTGCTTACCGTAGATCCCATCCGGAATTCTGCTCTCACTTCGAAATTGAAACCTACACCTGGGGCGTCCTTCCAGGAGACCTTCAGAAACCAATCGTGAGGCAGATTGCTGAAGAATACCGATGGGTCCTCTCTCAACTCTAACTGCGGCCGAACTGGTCCTCCTGCCCCATGAGAGAAAAGAGTCAGCGTCTTCTTGATCTCCTTGCCATTGGGCGAGTGTCCAATCTCCCTACTGTCTGGTCGAACGTGCTCACAGGGTTTCTGGTGGCAAGATGCTTCCACGAAGCACCGGAAGATCTGACCAGGGAAATTGGCCTTATCGCTCTTCTCCTGGGATCCACCAGCTGCGCCTACCTCTTCGGCACCTTCCTAAACGACTGGAAGGATGCCTCGTTTGATGAGCAATACCGCCCAGAGCGTGCGATTCCAAGTGGGCGCTGGTCACGGCGTGCGATTGGCAGGATCGCACTCGTCCTCTCAATCCTCGCTACGGCCTGCCTTATACCCCTCAGCCTCTCCTCTGCCATTGTCCCTCTTCTCGGAACCGCGCTTCTTATAAGCATCGTCTGCTATACCGTTCTCCATAAGAAAACTCCGACCGCAATTATTCCGATGGGACTCTGCCGGGGCCTCCTCTATCCGCTTGGATTTTTCAGCGCTGCAAGCTCGTCTCCCGGACTGGTTCAATCTATTCAGCCTCTTCCCATAATCATTCTTATCGGCGTGGGATCTCTCGTCTATGTGGCCGGACTTACCCTTGCCGCCCGTTACGAAAGTGGACCCGCCGGAGGGACCATTCCCCGACTCACCCTGCGCCTTCTTCTTTTCGCCTGCCTTCTCACTCACAACTGGTGGTGGATCAGCGGAAAATCTGGAGACCTTGGAGGAACTTCTGCCTTCCTCTCTGCCCTCCCGGCTCTCGCTGTATTTGTTCTCTGGACCGCTCGCAGCCTCTCCATTCTTAGAAAATCTGTCCCAGAATTTGTCTCGCGCTCACTCGCAGGCATCTGCCTCGTGGATCTGCTGGCGTTTCCGGGAATCACGATCATGTTGCAGGCATCCAACGCCTCCGTAATTTCCTGCCCCACCCTTCTCCCCTGCCTGCCATTATCATGTATGGTTCTCTCTCTGGTTCTCCAGCGAGTTGCACCTGCAACCTGAGTCCCTGTGGAGAAACCAACAGGCATGCCTCACCTTTGATCCCGGTTTGACGACGCACCCCGACAGCAGCGACAGGGGGAAGACCTCCCTGCACCTTTCCGAGCGGTATTCCCATTTCCTGCTTAGGCGAAAAAACTGGTTCCTAGCTCTTCTTGCTATCGCAACCCTCCTCGCCGCTGCTGGACTGACTCAACTCCGTTTTGACGGTGAACCGCGCGAAATTTTCAAGCAGGGAGACAAGGAGTTTGCCCTCCTCGAAGAATACTTTGAGCAATTCGGACCGGACGACAACGGCATCGTTCTCATTCTGGATGGGGAAATATTCAACAGCGCGTTCGCCGAGGCTCTCAGGGGCTTCACCAGGGACGTGCAGACTCTGCCTGACGTCCTTTCCGTCCTCAGCCTTCTCGATGTTCCCGGGCCCAACGAAGAGCCCCTCCTTCCGTCTCCAGATTGCGAGCCGGCACTTTTCGAGCAGGCGCGAGCCTTGGCACAGGTTCACCCCTTCGCCTCCGGCCACCTCGTCTCAGCCAATGGTAACACCATTCTGGTAACTATTGAGCTGGTTGAGGATGGCCCGCAGACCATGAACCGGGTGGCCCCGATCTACGAAGAATTACTCCAGCTTCGTGAAAAGTGGTTTGGACAACTCTCCTGCACGGCGAACTTTACCGGAAGCATCCCCGTGAGGGTTGAAACCCTTGCCAGCCTCCCAAAAGAATTTTTCGTGACCAGCTCCCTTGGCGCGCTCCTCGCCATGCTTGTCGCACTTGGCCTGTTTCGAAGTCTGAGCGTGACCCTCGTTGTCGCTGCGGGCCCTGGGCTGGCAGTTCTCTGGACCCTGGGCCTTATGGGGTGGATTGGATTGAAGATTGATGGAATCAGCATTCCGCTACCAGCAATCGTATTCGTCGTCGCCTTTGCCAACGCCGTCCATATCATGATTGAGATTCGCCGCACGAGAGATTGCTCGCGCTCCGAGGCAGCACGGCGGGCGATCAGCCTCCTCGCTACTGCATGCGTTCTTACTGCTCTCACCACGACGATTGGCTTTGCCTCTTTGACGCTCGCGGAAACCGGTAGCGTGCAGAGGTTCGGACTTGCTACCGCCGCCGGGTCCATCCTTGGACTGATCTCAAACATCACCATCGTTCCATTACTGGCTTCCATTATTCGCCTGCCCGGCGGGCGAGCCACCCGGCCACCTGAAGACGAGGGTGAGTCCAGAGAATCCCTTTCTCTTGTTACGCGACTGGTAACTTCTCTCTCCCGACCACTTTCCGTGCTGACGCTGATAGTCACCGCGGTCCTCATCTGGACCGCCACCCAGTTAAAGTCAGATATCGTCTGGACGGAAACCCTTCCCGTCGATTCCGAGATCAATCGAGCCTCCGACCTCTCTGACGAAGCGTTCGGGGGCGTCATGCAGGTTCCCATCATCGTGACTTGGGACCAATCCCTTTCCTTCAGTCACCCCCGGACGCTTGAACTCATTGCCAAGATTCAGACTCTCCTCAAGGCGGATCCTACCTTTGGACCTTCGCTCTCCATCCTAAATTTCATGCCTGAATCCCTGCGCGCTCTCCCGGCAGGAGCCCGCGAACAGATTTTCATGCAGGCAATGCCAGCCACACTATCTGCCCGGATGCTGAAGCCTGATCTAAGACGAACCGTCATCAACGTCCGGCTGCCAAACAAGGGAGCAGCCGCGACTCGCCCCGCGGTAAAGGCTCTCCAAAAAGATCTCCAGAACCTCGAGCAGCTGTATCCAGGCTTCTCCCTGCATGTCACCGGCTCCGCCGTGATTGCCGCAGAAAACATGTCCAACGTGATTAGAGATCTCGTGCGGAGCCTCTCCTTTGCCTCGATCACCGTTTTTCTTGTTCTTACCGTAGCCCTGCGCTCCCTCACTCTGGGACTTCTCAGTGTCATCCCTAATGCTTTTCCTCTGCTCTTCAACACGGGTCTTCTCTACTACCTAGACAAACCTCTCCAGATCAGCAGCGTTCTCACCTTCAGCATCTGCCTCGGAATTGCGGTAGATGATACCATCCATTTTCTGATCCGATTTATCCGGGAGCGCCGTGAAGGAGCCGATGTGCGCCTTGCTATCGATCGGTCTTTCCGGACCGTGGGAGTAGCTCTCCTGATTACCACCGCTGTAATCTCGAGCGCCTTTCTGGCAGCGACCTTCAGTTCGATGCCCGGGATCTCTTTCTTTGGATGGCTTGCCTGTTCAGCCATGGTCGCGGCGCTGATTGGCGACCTTGTCTTCCTGCCAGCGCTCCTGAACTGGGTGATGGGCCGTAAAGAACGCCGAAGGCGGGAGAGAATGCAGCGGCGAAAAGGCCTTCGCCTGTAATCAAGCGAAACGCTGCGATCTCTCGGGACCTGGGATCGAATCCTCGAAAGACGAGGGCTGACAATTAAGGATCGCCGACTACAGTTTTCTGGTGCTCTCACGTATTTTACTCGTCATTTCTGGAGCGCTCTGTCTTGCGCTCGCCGGCTGCATCGAGGGCGAGGAGCAAATCTGGCTAAGTGCGGATGGCTCGGGCCGCATTGAGGCTCGCTACAAGATGCCCTCTGCCGTAGCAAAGAGGATAGGGGAACCAGCCGAGCTGGTCCGAGTCCTGCAGGAAGCGGCAGAGCGAGATCCTCATGTCGAAATCACGGACCTCACCCACACTACCGAGGGCGGCGGAATCACCCTTACCTTTTCCGGGACTTTCGATAACCTGAACAAGCTTGCCTCCTTTCCTCAACGACAACTGCGGGATGCGTCGAAACCCGATAAGCGGGTTCAAGCCGAGGTCCTCTTTGGGGAATCAGCCATGGTTATCTCTGATGAGAACATCACCTATGACAGAGAAGTGGATATCAGCTGGCTTCTGCAATCGACCCCAGCGACAAAATCGATTGCGAAAATGCCGGCTCTGTTCGGCAAATCCCGTCTGACATTTATCCTGAATCTTCCCGGAGAAGCTCAGGAATCGAATGCCTCTTCCCAGTCCGAGGACAAACTTCGCCTTGAATGGAACTTCCTCCTCAAGGAACACACCACCGGCCCCATGCCTATGACTGCCAGAGCAGCTCTTCCAGCATCCAAGCCTCCCTGGCTGTTCCTTCTGGCCATCCTGCCGCTCGTATTTTTCGTTCAGAACATACGGAGCAGGAAAAAACTTGAGCAATAATCCTGCTCAAATCCTGTCCTCGAGATCGGAGGAGGGAGTGCCGGGCAACACTAACTAGAAATCAATCAAGGAGGGGCACGTCGTATCCGAAAGGCGATAGCCTAGTGAGGCATTGCTTCCACACTGCTGAAAATAGGTTGAAAGGGTAGTAATGTTTTTAGGCACTACCCTTAGGCAAAGTCAGCAGACTCTTCGCCATCGACCGAGCCTCCTCACTCTGCCCACCCAGCATACGGGTCAACTCGGCAACACGCTCCTCACCCCTCACCTCCTTGAGTGAGGAAATCGTCCTTCCTCCCTCTACCCTTTTTTCAACGAGGAAATGCTGGGAAGCGAGAGCCGCAACCTGCGGAAAGTGGGTAATCGCCACTACTTGATGCACACCACCAAGGATAGCCATCTTCTCTCCCACCGCTCGGGCAACCTCTCCACCAACGTTGGCGTCGATCTCATCGAATACCATCAATGGAGTTCGATCCTGCTGGGCAAGAGCACTCTTAATGGAAAGCATCACCCTTGAAATTTCTCCACTAGAAGCAATCTGCCTTAACGGCTTGAGAGGCTCTCCAGGATTGGGCCCGAAAGAAAACTCAATCCCGTCCAAGCCGTTTGCAGAGGGCTCCGTGTGCTGTTGCTGATTCACCTCAAACGCCGCCTGCCGAAAACCGAGTTCCGCAAGATGTTGCCGGATGTCACGAGCTAACTTCGGGCCGGCCTTTCGTCGTTTTTCGGTCAGATCCATTCCCGCCTTCATCATCGCACTGCGAGCTACCTCCGCCTCTCTCTCAAGCGTTTCCAACAGCTCCCCCCGGTTTTCCACTGCCCCGAGTCGCTCTGCCGCCTTCGTGCCGCTTTCCACCACTTCATCCAACGAAGGGCCGTATTTCCTTTTGAGGCTTTCGAGCAGGTCCACCCGAGCTTCCAAAGCTGAGGTCTGCACAGGGTCGAGATCAATCTCGCCCAGATAGCGCTCTAATTCCCTGGAGAAGTCCTCCATTTCAACCACTGCCGTTGTCACCCCGGCGGTCCAATGCCGTGCCGCCGGGTCATTCTTTTCAATTTCTCCCACCAGCCGTTGCATCTCCTGCATCCTGTCCAGCACTCCTGTGCCATCTCCATTAACAAGATTTAGAGCCTCTGCCGCGACTCCCACAAGCTTTGCGCTGTTGGCAGCTCGTTGATAACGCTCCTGTAACTCGTTCTCTCCCTCAGGGTCAATTTCTGCTGCTTCGATCTCCGCGACCTGATGCTTCAGGAGCTCGATCTCCTGTTCACCTGCTTCCTCCGCATCCCGTATCTCGCGCCGGCGTGTTTCTACCTCTCTCCAGGAGGCCCAGCATGTCCGGTATTCTTCAACTTCGCTCTCCACTCCCGCATATGCGTCAAGCATGACGAGCTGACGATCCTGAGATAGAAGTGATTGATGATCATGCGGCCCATGCAGATCCACTAGATTTCTTCCAATCGCCTTCAGGACGCCAAGTGTTGCAGGTGAATTATTCACGAACTGGCGGTTCGATGTGGATCCTACAACCCTCTTGATAAGGAGCTGCCCCTCCTCACACGCCTCCAGGCCCATCTCCTCAAGCAGACAGTTGACCCCGGAAGGATCCTGCAGGTCAAAGATTGCCTCCACGTGACAGGTGTCCTCTCCCGTTCGAATCAGGCCCTTGTCTGCTCTTTCTCCGAGGATCAGCTTGAGAGCACCAACTATCACGGACTTCCCCGCACCTGTTTCGCCAGTGACTCCGACCAACCCGGCACCAATTTCCCAGTCGAGCCGCTCCACGAGGGCAAGATTCCGGATTTTTAAGAGACTCAGCATCTGATCGTGTCCTGCGGCACCCCAATTATGCAACCAACTCACCTTGTTACAATCGCCACCCTCTTTTCAGCGCAATTTTACCGAGAACCAGCTGTAAGCAGGCCTTACTCTTAGAACTAGCATTAATGGCACCTGCAAGCCTCCCCTCTCATCGGATTCAGGAAGGCAATCTACAGCCCAGGGGCCGGAAATACTGAAAAACCCTGCCCTCTAAGCTTCGACACCCGAATTAGCCTTACCACGATTCTTCTCCAGCCACTCGGTAAATCTTCATTCTACCGGCCCTCCCTTGCTTCCTCGTTTCGACCTTACCCCGGTCTTTCGTTGCGAAACATTTGGAGAACTGCATTTTTGAGCCGTGGAGGGAGGTCCAGTCACAGCGACATTTTTGGGCACCGGGACCTCGGTGGGGGTCCCAGTCATTGGATGCTCGTGCCCGGTTTGCACATCCAACCACCCGGGAAACCAGAGAACCCGATCCTCTCTCCACCTGCACACCCCCGAGGGTTCTATCCTGATAGACAGTGGCCCTGACCTCCGCCAACAGGCACTTCGCGAAGGCCTGTTCGAAATTGATGCCATTCTCTACACTCACTGCCACCTCGATCACATCGCGGGCTTCGATGAACTGAGAGCCTTCTGTTGGCACCGGGAAGCACCTCTACCACTTCACGCAGGCCCCGAAACGATGGCGAATCTCGAACGTATGTTTCCATGGGCCATGGCCAACACTTCACGAAATTATGTCCGCCCCGACCCTCATCTCATCGATGGCCCCTTTACGATCAAGGATCTGCTGGTCACGCCTATCCCCGTAATACACTCCTCGGTGGAGACCTTTGGCTTCCGCTTCGATTTTCCTACCGGCCATTCACTGGCATATATCAGCGACGTGAAAGAGATTCCCCGTCCCAGTATCGCACTGCTGCAAAACCTTGATGTTTTCGTTGTAGATGCTCTTCGACCTCAACCTCACCCAACTCATATGAATGTTGAGGAATCTCTTGCCGTAATTACACAGCTTAATCCCAAGCAGTCCTTTCTTACTCATCTTGCCCACGAGATCGACGCCCGTGACGCTGCAGTTCAGCTGAGTCTTCCCGAGGCCGTTACCTTGGCATGCGATGGACTCAAGTTAACCTTTGAGAGACAACAGCCCTGCTCTATCGTGTATCCCGCTCCATCATGAACCTGTTCCCCCTTCGGAGAGTCCTCCTCCCTTGTCTTTCCCTGCTTATCCCGGGGCAGCTCCTATCCAAGCCCTCCATATTACCTCCGGAGGTAGTCGTCGTTCTGTATAATACCGAGGATGAGGACTCAAAGCGCCTCGCCCTGCACTACGCGAAAGCACGTAGTATTCCCGAAGATAATCTTGTGGGCCTTCCGATTCCGCTCGGCGATGAAATCTCACGTGAGCAGTTCAACCAGAAAATCCGGACCCCACTTTGCGGGATCTTTGACGATCGTAACTGGTGGGTCCGCGAGATAGGATCTACTAGCCAAAAACAACCGATAACCCTGAAACGCAGAGTCCTTGTCACCATGCGCGGGGTTCCTTTTAAAATTGCCCGCACTCTGGACACAATTGCCGAGGGTCAGGCTAACAAACGACCGTTCACACCAAACCCAAAGGGTAACGAGGCCTCAGTAGATTCGGAACTGAGCCTCTTGGGGGTCGAGGGCTATGAAATCGCGGGCCAGATCCCCAATCCCTACTTCAAGAAGGACCAGTCCCTCCTGAACCTGGCCAACCCCGGAATTCTTCTGGTCTCACGTATAGATGGGCCCTCACTCCAAACCTGTATGCGCATGGTTGACGACGCAATTGCCGTCGAGAAATCGGGCCTCTGGGGTAAGGCCTATCTGGACCTCTCAAAGAAGGGAAAGGGCTACGAACAAGGAGATCAATGGCTTGAGGAAATCGCGCTCATGAATAAGACCGCTGGCATTCCATGTGTCGTTGATCGAAACATCGATACCTACGTCACCAATTATCCCATGAATGATACAGCGCTCTATTTCGGATGGTATTCTCACCACCGTAACGGACCGCTCCTCAATGAATCGTTCCAATTTAAGCGCGGCGCGGTAGCAGTCCACCTCCATTCCTACAGCGCCTTTGAACTGCAAAATCCAGATCGCCGCTGGTGTGGACCCATTCTTGCCCGGGGGGCGACTGCCACGGTAGGAAATGTTTACGAGCCCTTTCTCTCCCTGACTCATCATTTCAACATCCTCTACCACAGGCTCCTCAGAGGATATTCCATCGGCGAAGCCGCCTACATGGCTCTACCCGCCCTCTCCTGGCAGGCCGTTCTTCTTGGCGATCCCCTCTATCGTCCATTCCGGGCAGATCTGGAAATAAAACTGAGCGACCAGGAAGACCGCGATTACAAGGCCCTCCGGCATGCTCAGTTCCGATGGGGATCCGATGAGGAAGCATTGATTCCAAAGCTTCGAACTTACGCAAACAAAGCCAATAGCGGCATCGTATTTGAAGCTCTCGGCCTGCTCGCAAGAGCTAATGGGAAGGAGGAAGAGGCCAATGCCTTTTTCACTGCGGCCCGGGACAAATATTCCGGCAAAGCCGATCAACTCCGTCAGGACCTTCACATTGTCGACGTCTACAGGGGGGCCGGGAATACAAAGACAGCCATTCTTCTCCTGCAGAAAATCCGCAAAAACAATTCACAGATCCCCGAGGAAAAGGCGGTCACCGCGCTCCTCAACATTCTAGACCCTCCCTCTCCTCCCCCGGTTAAGCTTCGGCAAAAACGCTGACAAAACCCGAGTGAGCCACGGAGCAGTAACAAGCGCAGAGAAAGAGTCTATTTATCCCTTTGCTGACGAGCTCTGATCGGCGCATAGGGGTCCGCGGGCCCCTTGCGAGGGTCCACAAAGAGCGCAAGATCACGCATCGAAATAACCGTACATCCCTTCTTCTTCAGGTAGGCCATTTGCTTGCGGAATTCCTCTGGGTCACAATTGACCCAGGGGTGCTCTCGAGCTGGCACACCATGATAGCACAGTACGGCAATACGCCCCTCCCGCGCCTGGCTGACGGCCCATACGAAATCCTCCATCTTCCAGTCTGGACCAGCGTATCCAGTAGTAGGAACCAGTAGAGGATGATCAACCCCGGGATCATAGGCTGGCCCTCGGCCACCCCGGCCGCCATCCTTGAATTCCGGTCCTACTCCCCGCCGCGCAAAAAGATACTTCAAGCGCTGTAACTCCGTAACGCAGGCGAGACTATGTCCGAATCCGGGATAACAGAAGGTCACCGGCTTGCGGATTCCGTATTCCTTGCACCGCTTCTCAATATGGAGGAGCTCGTTTCTCATCTGCTCGGGAGAGAGCCTCGGCATATGCGGATGGGTCTTTGTGTGGTTTCCAATCTCGAAACCCATCCTGTCCAGCTCGACGATCTCTTCCCACGTAACATAGTTCTCCTTGTTCCGGAGAAATCCGAGCCCTTCGGTCACATAAAAAGTAGCGCCAAACTTCTTCTCCTCCAGCACCTTGGCCACAAAGGACCGGTCAGACTTGTTACAATCATCAAAGGTCAGGACCACCAGACCATCCGGAATTTTCCTGAGCGGCTCCCTTCCCGAAGAAACTCCAATGAGGGATCCCACAAAAAGAGCCACCGCGATAATCACCACCTGTTTCATTACCGTCTGCTCTCAATCGAGAGAAAGGATGTCAATCATACAGAGGCTTTGGTCCTCAGTTTACCCAGCTGAGCCTGAAAAAAGACTGCTAAAACAGAGACTCCCCAAGCCCCCATAACCCTATCGTTCTCTATTACGATCTCGGAAAGACTGGCTTGATAGATCACCCTGTCTGCTGACCGCTATCACGAAGCGGGGTGCGTGATCATGACATTCCTCGAAAGCATTCTGGCTCTCAACCTTCTTCCCGGTATCGGCCCCATCAGAGTCCGGCGGCTCATCCAACACTTCGGCGGGGCTGAGGGAGTATTACGCGCTCCCCAAAATAAGCTGACTGCTGTTTCTGGAATCGGGTCTGAAATCGCAAGCATGATCGCTTCATGGGAGGACCACGTTGATCTTCAGGGAGAGCTTGCTTCTATTAAATCAAGGGGCATCACCCTTTTGACCCCGGAGGACTCAGCGTGGCCCCCTCCCTTTCATCACCTTCCAGATGCGCCTCTTCTTCTTTACGTCTG
>MDSV01239867.1_pt1 | contig 18658 bp, 10 predicted proteins | sample 810851 | NCBI WGS metagenome assembly MDSV01 (sample SAMN05326640, study PRJNA326480) | marine metagenome | isolation source: seawater | place: Atlantic Ocean: North East | collected 2012 | reverse complement strand
CTGCTTCTTCGCGTTGGGCTTCGAAGGCGACGGCTTCGCGGCGGGGATCTCGGACTCGGCGGTGACCTCCGGCGGAGGCGACCACGCTTTCTCGTCCCGCCGCTTGCGCTTCCCCGCCGTCGCGTCGTCGCCCGCGTCCTCCGCCTCTTCCGAGTCGCGCTCCGAGTCGCGCTCCGAGTCGCGCTCCGAGTCGCTTCCGGCGTCGCCGCCGTCCCGCGCAGTCTGCGCCTTCTTCGCGCGCCGCGCGGGTTTCGGCGCGGGTTTCGACGGCGACCGCGAGGACGCCTTCCTCTTCTCGCCGCCGGACTCCTCCGGCGCGGCGAGTCCTCGCTCGCCGGGTTCGCGCCGCTCCTCGCGCCTCTCGCGCGCCGCCTCGGGGTCCGACGCGGAGCGCTCGGACGCCGGCGCGGGTGCGTCCGGCGCCGGGGATTCTTCGGTGGCGCTCGGTTTCTCGCGCTTCTCGCCCTTGTACTCGGGGTGGAAAGGACACGCCTTGCAGAACCGGAAGTGGTCCGTCGGCGTCAAGCCCTGCGCGGCGCACGTCAAACACGTGTTGCGGCGCTTCCTCGGCGCGTCCTTCTTCGCCCCTTTCGCCGCCGTCGCCGAAGCGTCGCCCGGCGCGCGCGCAGAAGCCTTTGCCCGCTCGTCCGGCTCCGAGTCGGACTCGGAGGATTCGCCCAGCGCGGCTTCCGCGCACGCGTCCTCCTTCCGGACGCGCTCCTCGTCCGAGTCCACGCCGGGGCCCTCCGGGCCGTCGCCGTCGCCCTCGTCGCCCTCGTCGCCCTCGTCGCCCTCGTCGCCCGCGGCGGGAGCGCTCTTCGCTTGCCGCTCGGCGCGTTCGCGTGCCTTCTCCTCGGCGGCGAGTTTGATCGCCGCCGCCGCCGCCGCCGCTGCCTTCTCGCGCGCGCCGTCGTCCGCGCCGGCGGCTGTCTCCGAAACGGAGGGATCGCGCTTCTCGCGCTTCTCGGCGCCTCCGTGAGCAACGCCGGCGCTTTTGCCGAAGGACGCGCTCGCCAGCGTCTTCACCGCGCCCGCGACGCGTGGCGTGGCGATCCCGCCGAGCATGGCGTTGAGCCTCGACCCCGCGCCCGCGGCGGAGCGCGCGGCGCCGCCCATCTGCGCCACCTCGCGCGCGGCCTCCACGGCGCGCGCGCGCATCAGAGGCGGAAGCGTCTCACCGACGTCTGGCGGCTGCGGCCGAGACGTCTTGAACGTCTTGAACGGCGGTGCCGCGTCCGTTTCTTCGGTTTCTTCGGCGTCGATTCGCGCTTGCGCTTCGGTCAGCGCCCTGGCGGGCGGCTCGAACGGCGCGTTCGGGAACCGCGCGTGGAACCGCGCGAACCGCTCGTAGGTCATGAACAGGTCCATGCGCGTCTTGTCCAGCATGCGCCGCGCAGCGCCGAGCACGCCCGCCTCGCCCGGGGCCTCGCCGCGCAGACCCGGCCCGGTGTCGGTGGCGTACGGCATGAACGGCGCCACCGCCAGGATGTGCGGTCGCGCGCGCAGGTCCCAAACCGCGGTGCGGTCGTCCAGCACGACACACAGAGACTTGGCGACGCCCCAGGGCCCCACCGCCTTGTCCAGCGTCTTCAGCTCCGAGCCCTGCTTCACGCTCACCACCTTTTGCGCCAGGTCCTTCGATGCGATCAGTGCGCCGCGCGGGTCCAGCAGCCGCCACATCTCCTGCGCGTACTGCGGCTCGGACATCGTGCACACGAACGCGGCGCACCGCGGCGCGGCGCGCTCGGAGCCGCCGCCGCCGCGGCGGTCGAGCCCGGCGAGGTAGCCGTACATCTCCTCCCAGCCCGGGCGCACGTGCACGAGCATGGACGTGCCCACGTTCGCGGGGTCGATGCGCGTGAAGATGATCTGCCCGCCCCTGCAGTGCGGCGAGGGTAAGCGTATGACCGGGCGGAACGTCACCTCGCCAGGCGCGGTCACCGCCGACTCCGCCGCCGCCGCGTGCCGCCGCCCGCGCGCATCCGTCACGCAATTCTCGGCGACGTACTGCGCGAGCATCGCGCGGTCGTGCTTGAGCCGCGCCATGTCCTCTTCCCTGCGCTGACGCGCGGCGCGCGCGTCCACTGGACCGCGGTCCCCCGCTTTTGTCGTCGGTGGCGCCCCGAGCGCGCCGGCGACGGTTTTTCCGGCTGCGTCCGTCGCGACATCCGTCTCGCGCGCGGGCGGAACGACGACGTTTCGCAAAACGTCTCGATCGTCATCGGCGTTTTCAGCGGCGTTTTCGAAAGTGCTCTCGCGCGCTCGCCGGATGGCGTCCGCGCGTCGGTCCAGCGAGCTCAGCGTGAACGCCTGCAGCAGCGTTTCGTCCAGGTCGAAGATCACCGCGAGCTGCTTCTGCGCGAGGATCGGTGCGTGGTGGAACGGCGCCATCGCGCGCGTCTCGAACGCCAGAAAATGGAACCCGTCTCGCGACGAGACCCGTCGCCGCGTCTCCGCATCGTCGCCCGTCGTCTCGTCCGGACCGTCCGCCGGAACGGCGCACAGGTGCACCTCTCTCCTCCCCCCCGCGATGGACACGACCGCGGTTTTCGAGTTGCCGGAAAGCTCGGCGTGCAGCGCCTCGACGCCTTCGAGCGTCTTCGGCGCGTCGCCGTCGTCGCCGTCGTCGCCGCCGTCGCCGTTTCCTTCGCGCGCCGGCGCCGGCGACGCGGGCGCCTCCGCCACCAGCCGCGCGCTCGGCCCCCTCGCGCCCGCGATGAGGTGCAGCGCGCCGAGGGGGTCGAGGCCCCTGCCCGGCTCCCAGAACCCGATCACGGTCATCGCGCCCAGAACCTCGGGGGTCAAGGGCGTGGACCACGCGTCCGGCGGCGGCGCGAAAACGCGAACCCTCGCGTCGTTTTTTCGCGCCTCCGCCGCCGACCCCTCGAACGCGCGCGCGTCCGGAGCAGACGTGCCGGCTGCGTCTCCGCCTCGGGCGTTGGTTTCGCCAGCCTCGTCAGCCTCGCCCGACGCGCGCGGGGTCCACGCAGGCGCGGGCACGACCCGCACGCGCATGCCCGTCTGCTTCAGCGCCTCGCGGCCGGGCACGCTGAGCGTCGCGTCGAACGCGCGCGCGCCGCGCGCGTCCACGCGGGTCGTCTCCTCCCCCATCGCGTCAGATCGAAACGTTCGAAGGTTTTTTTCCCCGGCGCGGTTTTTCCAGACTGCTTTGCCGTGAGAGAAGAGCGGTCGTCTCCGAGGAATTTCGGGGTGGCGGTTTCGCTTGACCTGGCCTTCAAAACGAGCGGATGGGATGGGAGAGCCAATGTCGCGCTCGGCTTTACCCCGCGCGGGGGGCGGCGCGGATCACGCCGGCCGCGCGTTTCGGGCCCGGGCCTGGTCCGAAGGTTGCGAGAGGCCTCGTCCGCGCGCGCGTGCCCGTCGCGCGTCTCCGCGCGCGTCCCCGGCACTTCGAGGGGCCTTTCGCCGAGAACCCCCACGGCTAAGTACGTCGGTCTGCGCCCGACACTCTGGTTTCGCGTGACGCAGCGCAGACTTTCTTCTCGCTCGTCTCGAGTAGGAAGAATCCCCAAACCTCTGTGAGTCCGAAACCTGTGACTGTTTGCGCGTGTGGATGCTGACGATGACCGATCGATTCTTCGAGATCCGCTTCGCGCCAAATGTTTCGATGGGCACCTTTGTCGCCGCTATCCATTGTACGGGGCGCGATGGTGGCGACGCTCGCGCGCGCGCCCGCGACGTTCACGGCGTCGGCGACCCCCCCGCGCGCGCGAGTCCCCGAGTCCCGGTCGCGCGCTGCGCGGTCTGGAGCCCTCACCCGGAGCACCGTTGCGCGGGCGACCGCGGAGGCGACCGTCTCCGAGACCTCGGTCGCGTTCGCAGCGCACGAGACGCCATGCCGCGTCTACATCGAGCACACGGACGCGTACCAAGTGGTTTACCACGCCAACTACTTCAAATTCCTCGCCCGAGGCCGCGAAGAGGCTCTGTTCGGGGCGCGCGGCGAAGAAATCGTCGCAGCGCTGCGCGGCCGCCCGGAAGGCGGCGGCACGAGCGTCGCGACGCGCGGCGACGAAGCGGACGACGCGGCGCCTTTTCTCGCAGCCGCGCCGGCGACGCGCGCGCGCGCGGCGCGGTTCGCCAGCCCCGCGACGCTGGGAGACGACCTGATTGTCACCTCCGCGGTCGTGGAGGTGGACTCTAGGAAAAAGACCGTCACGTTCGAGCAGACCATCGTCGACGCCGCGACGCGTCGAGTGCGGTTCGCCGCGACGACCGTCGTCGTCGCCGTGTTTTCGTTTCTCGCCGACGGCGACGGCGACGGCGAGACTCGCGCGACTCGCGAAACTCGCGCGCTCGCGCCGGGCGATCCTACGTGGCTCGCCTTGAATTCAACGAATGCTTCCTCGAACGACGCCGCGAACGAAAGCGCCGGACGCAAGACGTTCGTCACCCCGATCACTTTGCACCGCGAGGAGCTCGGTCGCGGCGAGTTCGGGTTTTGCGAAGCCGACGCGCTGCGTTTCTTCGAGCGGAACCGCACGGACGCCATCGGCGGGAGCGCGGCGCTGGCGCGGCTGAAGGACGAGCGCGGGATCATCGTCGTGGTATCGGGGATGGAGGACATCGCGTTCGCGCCGGGGGGCATGCGCGCGCTGGTGGCGGGCGAAACGCGCGCGCGCGCGAATAAAGCGCCGCCGCGTCTGAAGACGGTCTTCTCGCGATCGAAGACGAACGTGAAACGGCGCGGGTTGCAGATTGCGTTTGCGCACGAGCTCGTCGCGACGCCTTCCGAGGGCCCGGACGCGGACGCGTGGTCGAGCGAGGCGGTGGTGCTCGCGCGCGCGGAGATAACGTGCACGTGCCTGTCCGCGGAAACGGGGAGGCCGGTGCGATGCCCGGAGGACCTCGCCGCGAGGTTCGCGACGTAGCGGCGCCGACTCGTTTTCAATCGTGAAACTTTGAAAGGCGACGTTCGGTGGTTCGGTTTACGACGCGAAACGGCCGCGACAAGGTCGATATCATTTTTTCGCTTGACTTCTCTTCGATTTCAGATCTCGCCGCGCGAGACGTCGTCCCCGCCTCCCAGCGCGATGGCGCCCGGCCGCGGCGGCCGCGGCGGCCGCGGCGCTCCGGAGGAGACCGTGGTGGTGGACGGCAAAACCCTGCGCCGCGTCCTGGACGAGGCCTCGAAGCGGTGGGTGTACCGCCCCGTGGACGAAGCGTCCGGCGAGACGATCAGCAAGGAGGATTTCGAGGCGCGACGACGCGAGGAGGAGGCGGCGCGCCGCGCTTCGGACCCGAGGCACCGCGCCGCGGAAGAGAAGAGGTGGCTCGAGCAGCAGCGAGGTGAGATCAGGGAGAAGCGCGCCGAGGCATCTCGCGCGATGCGTCGCGAAGAGCACCACGCCGCGTTACGTGACGGGCGCGTGGAGCGTCGACGGCCGCGCAGAAAAGGCGCGCTCGCGAACGTGCCCGTCCCGGACGCGCTCGCCGAGCTCCGGGAGGAGATGCGCGCGGCGACCCTGCGCGAGACGCGGAGGAAGAACCCCGGGCGTTTCGCGTTCATCGAGACCGCGCTGGCGGCGGAGGAGCGGAAACACGAGGCCGCGCTGGCGGCGGAGCGCCGCCGCGCGTACGCCGCCGAGCGGAGGCGAAGGGGCGTGCGCGGCGGCGCCGGGTCCGCGTCCGCCAGCGGCGACGAATCCGACGAATCCGAATCCGACGACGGGACGTTTGCCGTGCGCGGGTCCGCGGCGGACCTGGACGACCCGGACTACCGAAGAGGCCCGTCGAGGGGCGTGACTGGTGACGACACCGAACGCGAGGGCGCGTCCATGACGATACCGGCAAAAAAGCAGCCCGCGAGCGAAGGCGGCGGTGCTGGCGGTCGCGGCGCTGGGCGGAGAAGCGGCGGGAGAGGCGGTTCCGGCGGGCGCGGGGACGGAAAGGGGCGCGGCGGCGGTTCCGGGCTCCCCGGCAACGCGCGACCGAGCGCGAACGGAAAGCAGGGCGCGTCCCGGTCCCCGGCGACCGTCCCCGAGGCCGGCCCGGGGGACGGTGGCCGGGGACGGGGGCGCGGCGGCCGGGGACGCGGGCGCGGAAGAGGGCGGGGGAGAGGCGACGGGGAAGCGCCCGGCGCGTAGGAAGAAAACTGAAACGAAGGAATCGACGACGATGTTTTTTCTGAGCAAGATTCAGAAACCGCGGCACTGGCCCTCGCGCAACAAGCACGCGGTCCTCGAGTGTACCTCGGTCCTCGAGTGTACTGCACGTTCCTTCCCGACGCGCACGCTCTCGAACCCCCCACACGGAGACATCATGCCCCCCTCGCTCGTGGGCGCGCTGGACCAGGGCACGACGTCCACGCGATTCATCCTGTACCGGATCGAGTCGGCCGCGGGCGCGAAGCTCACCGCCGTGGCGTCGCATCAGATGGAGCACAAGCAGATCTTCCCCCAGCCCGGTTGGTGCGAGCACGACCCCGAAGAGATCGTGGCGAACGCGCAGGAGTGTATGTCGAGCGCGCTGGCCAAGGTTCCGGGCGGGGGGACCGCCGCCGACGTCGCGTGCGTTGGCATCACGAACCAGCGCGAGACCGTCGTGGCGTGGGACGCCGAATCCGGGAAACCGCTCCACAACGCCATCGTGTGGCTGGACACGCGCACGTCGCAGATCTGCTCCAACCTGGAACGGAACCTGTGTGGCAAGGACGACGGCAGCGTGGGAGGCAAGGACGCGTTCAGGGAAACCTGCGGCCTGCCCATCAGCACGTACTTCGCCGGGACCAAAATGCTCTGGCTGCTGGAGCACTGCGCGGCGGTCAAGGCGGCGGCGGAGACCGGCGCGTTGCGAATGGGCACCGTGGAGACCTGGCTGATGTACAGGCTCACCGCCGGCGCGCGATTCGTGACGGACTGCACGAACGCGAGCCGCACTCTGCTGATGGACCTGCGCACGCTCGCGTGGGACGCCAAGGCGAGCGCGGACCTCGGTGTGCCGCTGCGCTTCTTGCCCGAAATCGTCTCCTGCGCGGAGCCGGAGGCGTTTGGGACGATCGCGGCAGGCGCGCTGGCGGGCGTTCGGTTAACCGCCGCGCTCGGCGACCAGCATGCGGCGACACTCGGCCAGCGGTGCGCGCCCGGCGAGGCCAAGAATACGTACGGCACGGGGTGCTTCGCGCTGCTCAATACCGGGCCGGGCAAGCCCGTGCCCTCGACGAGGGGACTCCTGTCCACGGTGTGCTGGCGGTTAGGGTCCGACGCGGAGACGTCGTACGCGCTGGAGGGGTCGGTGGCCATCGCCGGCGCCGGCGTGCAGTGGCTGCGCGATAACATGGGAATCATAAGCAGCGCGTCGGAGATCGAGCGTAAGGCGCGCTCGGTGCCGGACGCGGGCGGTGTGGTGTTCGTGCCCGCGTTCTCCGGCCTGTTCGCGCCGAGGTGGCGCGCGGACGCGCGCGGCGTCATCGTGGGGCTCACGCAGCACTCGACGGCGGCGCACGTCTGCCGCGCCCTGCTGGACGCCGTGAGCTTCCAGACGGCGGACGTACTGGCGGCGATGCGCGCCGACGCCGACGACGCCGCGCGCGCCGCCGGCGAGGTCTCGGCGCGCCCTCTGCGGCGTCTGCGCGTGGACGGCGGCGCGAGCGCCAACGGGCTTCTCATGCAGATCCAGGCGGACGCGCTCGGGCTGCCGGTCTCGCGCCCGGCGAACGTGGAGACCACCGCCGCGGGCGCTGCGCTCGCCGCCGGCGTCGGCGCCGGCTTGTGGCGAGAAGAGGATGTCTTCGCGGACGGCGCGGACGCGGAGGTCGGAAGCCGGAACTCGGAAAACGCGGAGGTCTCGAGCGCTCTGTTTCAGCCCACGACGGACGCTGCCACGAGAGAAGCCAGGTACGCCAAGTGGGCGGACGCCGTCGAACGCAGTCTCGGACTGGCGTAGACGCGCGGCGCGAATCGCGCGGGCTTTCTACTTCACATATTTTTTTACGTAGGTATTTCTCGCTCTCGATTACAAAGTTTTAAACCGCGATTGTCAGTCCGCCCCCTCAGATGCGTCTCAGCCGCGCGAGCGGCGTCGACGGGAGCGCGGCCGGCCTTGGTCTTGCGGGCGCAGGCGCGAGTACGGGGCGGGTAGCGGGAGAAACCATCGGGCGAGTGATGAGCATTTCTCACACATTTTTCTTTCTGGAAAGTATCCATTCCACGATTGAACGTCCACGACCAATCGCGAACGCGTTTTGAACTTCGACGAGGCTTCCCCGAAGGACAACTTGCTTGGACGTACGGTCGTTCAAACACTGATGACAGACATGCACTTGCAGACAACAACATTCTGCGCGTGACGCTTTCGCGCGCACCGAGGCTCGCGAGCCGCTCGTCCTCGGGGCGAATGGGCATCGCGCAGAAGCTATGGGCCGGGCTATGGTACACGCGCGCGCAGTGCCTGCACTACGAGCGCGAGCTCCTCGATAACCTGCTCAGGGACACCGGATTCGATTGGGTCGGCCGAGACACGCTCGTCCACGCAGTGCGGTCCGCGGGCACCGACCCCGCGGACGTCGTGCGAAGCGTCTCGGTGAACGAGTCGCACACCGGTCGCGTGGATCTAGTGTGCGTGCATGGTTTCGGGCAGAGCGGCGCCGGGTGCTTCTACGCCAGCCTCGCGGGGTGGGCGTCGCTCGGGCGCGTCCACCTCGTGGATTGGCGCGGCGCGGGGATGAGCGGGCGCCCCGCGGGCGTTTTCGCGCCTTCCGACGAGACGGAGGCGATCGAGTACCTGGTGGACGGCCTTGACGCGTGGCGACGCGAGCGGCTCGGGGAGAACGCGCGGATGTGCCTGCTGGGGCACTCCATGGGCGCCATCGTCGCGTCGCACTACGCCGAGAGGCACCCCGAGCACGTAAAACATCTCATCCTCGCGGGCCCCGCCGCGGTGCGCGCGACGGACCCGCGGCGCGTGGAGGCGTTCCTGCAGAGCGTCGGCCCGGCGCGGCGGTTCCTGTACAGGCTCGCCGCGCGGCAGTTTGAGCGGGGCGTCACGCCGCAGAGCGTCCTGCGCGCGTTGCCTTTCGACCTGCCCATGCGCATCGTCCGCGGGTACGCGCGGAGCCGGTGGCGCGCCGAGGCCACCCTGGACGCGGCGACGTTCGAGGCACTGTACGAGTACAACACCGGCGTGAGCGTGATGCCCGGGGTGTCGGAGAAGGTGCTGAGCCTGATTCTCAAGCCCATAGGCCAGGCGCGCACGCCCATCGCGGAGGTGCTGGGGCGGCTTCCCGAGACCATGCCCATCACCTTCGTGTACGGCGAGCACGACTGGATGACGCCGACGAGCGGCGCGTGGGTCGCGGCGAAGATGCGCGAGAACGGGCGGACAAACGTGGAGTGCCGCGTGCTCCCCGACGCGGGCCACTACCCGTTCATAGACCAGCCGGAGATGGTGCACGAGATCGTCGAGAAGGCGTGGCGGGAGTGCGACCGGAGGTAGGAGGCGCGAGAGGAGAGGTGGGTGGGACAGTAGAGGGTGGCATTCACGGTCCGCGTATGGTTAAATAGAGAATAGGAGCCTACGAGGTCGCGTACGCGCGGCGAAGAAAGCGTCGACGCGCGCGCGCCTTCGTCGTTCGCGTCGACGGTCACGCGAGGAACGCGCGCGCGGCGGCGACCGCGACCGCGACGAGACGCGCGCGCGCCGCCGGTGTGATCGTCACTCCCGACGAGTCAAAGTCTGACGGCGGCGGGAACGGCGGGTACGGCGGGTACGGCGGCGGCTTCGGCGCCGGCGGTGGCGGCGGCGACGGCGTCGCCTCGGAGATGGACACGCACGCGGATCCCACGCCGTCCCCCTTGGCCCCCCCGTCGCACACGCTGGGGTGCCGCGCGACGGTGACGTTGGTGCCGTTTGGGAAGGTAACCTCCTCGGAAACCGCGGGGGCGCAGGGCATTCCCTTCAGCGCGCCGTACTTGGTGCCCCCGCCCCGCAACTCGTAGTACCCCGACTCGCACACGTCGTCGTCGTCGAAGCAGTTGGCGCCCGTGCGCGCGTCGCACGAGCTCGCGGAGAAGACGTGCAAGTCGTTCCCCGACCGGCACGACGCCGACGCCGACACGCCGCCGTACACGGGCTCGCCCTGGAAAAACGTGCTGGAGACGTCGTAGCACGTTTCGTTCCGGTTCACGCACCGCCCCTCCCAACACCCGCCCATGTCCCCGTTGGTGTGGTCGCCACCGCAGGAGACGCCGAGCGGCACGTGCAAGTCCGCGGGGCACGCGAAGCCGACGCCGTCGCACGCTTCGGAGACGTCGCACTCGTTCGCGGCGGGCCGGCAGACGTGCGCGGCGCTCCGCGCGACGCACGACGTCGGGTCGCAGCACCCCTCGTCGCCCGCGATCGCCGAACACGTCGCGCCCGCGACCAGCGTGCAGGTGGCGCCGTCGCAGCAGGCGTCCTTCCCGGCGCAGTCCTTGTTGGGGCAGTCGCACTCCTCGCCCTCCTCGACGACGCCGTTGCCGCACACGGCGGTGACGCCGGCGGTGAGGCAAACGTACTGGTCCGCCCGCACGGCGGCGTTGAACGAGCGGATGGAGCATTCCGAGAACGTATCCACTTCGTCGCCGTACTCGAACAGCCACGCCATGACGTGCCCCGAGACGGGACAGTCGCCCGTGCCTTCGTCGTACTCCCAGCCGTCGTCGTCGCCCATCCCGTCGTGCGCGAACCCGAGCTGGTGGCCGATCTCGTGCGCCACCGTGACCGCGTCAAACGCCAGGAACGCCGTGTGCACCTGCGAAAGCGCCGCCGAGAGGTACGGATTGCAGCACTGCGTCGCGCCGGTGTTATCCTCGACGATGCAGTAGTTCTCCTCTATGACTTGGCCGTTGACCACCTGCCCACAGACGTCTCGCTGCTCGCAGATGGACGTGTTGTAGTCTCCGTACTGGTTCGCCAGACCCACCACGCCGCTGTCCGCGGAGCCGTCGGCGTTGTACGCGAAAAAGTCCTCGCCGGAGAACAAGTGCGCGGCGTCGTGCGCGGGCAGGTCATCGATTTCGTCCGCGCGCCACTTCGCGAACGCGTCGAGGATGCCGTAGGCATCCTTCTCGCTGCCCCGCTTGTCGACGGTCTCCGACCACGGCTCCGCCGCCGAGGCAAAGTCGTACTGCGCCAGCAGCACCACCCGCACGCCGGGCGCGAAGGGACCCGACTCGTACAGCCCGGACACGACGTTGACGACGTGGATGGACTCGTCGTGCATCGCGTCCAGAGTGTCGTACTGGTTCACGCGCGCGCGGTCGTTCACCACGATCAGCTCGATGTACAGCGTCTCCGCGGAGAGCTGTTGTAACGACCGTCTCCGGTTCGACGTCGAAGTCGCGTCGCTCGCCGCGTCGCCGAAGAGAAAGCCGTCCGAGCCTAAACCCTCCGAGCGCGCGCCGACCCGCGGGGGCTTCTCGAGCCCTCCGTTTCGATCCGCGGCGTCGATCATCTCGAGCTCGACGCGGCGGCGGATATCCCGGAGCATACCGTTGGTCGCGCCCTCCAGAGACGCGTCGCGGAGCTCGTCGGCGCGGCGAAACGCGAGCACGGGCGCCTCGGCGGGGTGCACCCCGTCGCCGCCGGCGCCGTCCGTCAAACCCGCCCCCGCGCCCGCCGCGCCTCTCGGTGTGGGCCGAGCGGCGTCCGGGACGTGCGCGTGCGCGGGCTCGAGGGACAGCGCGCCGCCTTCGAGCGACGCGCTGATGATCTCCGCGCGCACGCCGTCGCACAGCGAGAGCGCCACGACTGAGCGCTCATCGCCGACCAGGCGCCCGCGGTAGTGGCAGTGACCTCCGTCGGCGGCATCCCTCGCGACGCCCGAGGCTCGCGCGCCTCGCGCCGAGGCGTCCGCCTCGTGGTACGAGTCCGCGAGGAGGCCCTCGTGGCGCTCCACTTCAATGCGGTGGTCCACGCCGAACGCGGTGACGGTCATAGCGAACGCGGGGGGATGCCTAGCGTCGCTGCCGCCGACGTCGACGTCGAAAGGGGTCGCCACCTCGAAGCGGGCCAGGCCCGCGGCGAGCGATCCGGCGCCGCGCACGCCGACCGCCGCGCACGCGGGCGCGAGCGCGGCTGCGGGGAGGGAGATGGTGAGAGGCGACAGGAGGGGATCGCGTGAGCACGAGCGCGAAACGGGGGACGGAGGCGCGTCAGTCGTCGCGGTCGAAGAAGAGGCACGCAAGAGGCACGCGTCGTCTGGTGTCCGTCGAACAGCGAGCGCCAGACGACCGTGGGATCCGTTAGGTGGCGTGTTCCGAACCGAGCGCGGGGGCGCGCGGGCGGACCGCCGCCAGCAAGATGGCGAAAGACGCACCTGCGACGAGGAACGCGAGCGACGCGGAGGTGATGCGTGTTTCGGACCGCGTGAACATCGCGTGATGTCTCGCGGGGCGCTCACGAGAGGCGCGTCGCGATCTGTGTGGCACCGCCACTCAGGAAACGTCAGCGCGTTTTTTCTCGGGCGTTTTTTGAATCAAATTCTCATAGACGTCGCGTCGTCGCGTCCCTTCGTCGACTCGTCTCGCTGCCTCGCCTTCCCTCCTCGCGCGGCGTCTCCTCAGCTCGGCGGCGGCGCGCCTCGCTCGAACGCGCCCGCCGGCGGGCGTAGCCGGGCGAAAACGTCGCCGGCGGCGAGCGGGACGACCGACGCGAGCGCCGCGCCGAGCGCGAGACACGCGAGGGACGCGAGAAACGCCCGCGCGACGCGCGAGACGGCGGCGCCGTACGTCGGACCACCGCGCGAAGACGCCGGAGAAAGACTTTTCGCGAGTTTTCGCCGTGCGCGCATGACGAGACAGCGGCACGAATCGACCGCGCACGCGACTGTGCGGGTGCGACTGTCAGCTGCGTGCCCGCGGACGCGCTCGCCGCTCTCGGCGAAAGCGTCTCTCCCGGCGTCGAGGAGAAGCGGCGCGAGGTGACGGGAGCGCGACGCGCCTTCGGGCGACCGCGCGAGCGTTCCGACGCCGCGCGCGGAACGCGCCGACGTCTCCGTCTCCGCCGGCAGCGCGGCGGCGAGCCGCCTGAAGACTTCGCGCGCCGACGCGGCGAGCGCGTCTCCATGCGTGCCTCCGGTCCGTGCGATCCGGAACGCCAAGCGTCGCCACGTCTCGTCCGCGAGCCGGAGCTCGGTCAGGCGCGTCGACGAGGCGATCGAGGCATCGACGGGGAGACGGTCGGAGGAAAAAGGAGGGCGGGGGGCGAGCGCGAGCGCGCGGTCCGGCGCGGGCGGTGCCTCGATCGAGTCGATCGGATCGACCGGGCTCGGGTCGGGTGAACGCTGGCCGCGTTCAGCCGAAACGTGTGGCTCCTCGACCGCGCAGTACGTCTTCGGTCCTTCCTCGAACAGCAGGTTGCGCACGGCAGCGACGCCTTCGTCCAGTCGAGCGGCTTTCTTTTTTTCGGCCGAGCCCCAGGGGGGGGGTCGCGCTGGGCTCACCTCGGAAACCCGCGCCGAGGGGGGCGGGTCTCGGCCGGGGGGCAGCGCCGCCCTCGTGCGGTCGATTGGAGCGTGACAGGTGGGCGAGGGCGTCGCGGGCGCGAGCGCGCGCTTGGAAGCGCGGCTCGTCGCGCGAACGTCGCGGCAGCGGTCCTTTTTTATCGAAGCAACAGGTGTCGAGAGCGTTCGCGAGGACGCTTGCGAGGAAGTTCGCGAGACCGCCCCCGTCGAGAGTAACGACGCGCCCGCGGCGCGTCGCGGCTTGTCTGAAGGCAGACGCCCGGTCTTGCTCGAAGAGCCGAAGGCGGGCATCGTCCGTGGGCGCGCGCGGAAGCCTCTGGGTGACGCCCCGACCGAGGAGCGAACGAAAACTCGCCGCCGGATTTCGTTGCACGACGCACAGCTGTGCTGTTTCGGTTATCGCGTATGCGTTCCCCCGAACCACAGCGACGCGCGCGCGAAGCGCGGACGCCTCGACGTGTAAGACGTCGCGCGTGGTCATGATGGCCATATCCACGCGAACGACCGAGAGGAACAAGGAGAACGAGCACCGCGTGAGCAATGCCGAAACATCCCCCCCCGCCGAGAGGACCCGCCAGAGACCCGCAGTTCAGAAGACGAAAAGAAAGGGCCTCGAGACTGCCGTCGCGGTGCCGTCGTCCAAGCGCTCGACTCGTGCGACTGGACGCGAGTCGTCGCCTCGGCCCCACCGCGGACCCGAGAAGGTGGCTATTCCCGCCGAACGCCCGTACCTCCCCCTCGCCAAAGTCTTGCTGCGCCCCTCGTCCGTGGACGCGGACCCCCTGACCACGCGACCCGCGAGCGCGAACGGGAACGAAGACGCCAGCCGCGCGTACCCCCCCGAGTCCGACGACCCTATGGACATCGACATCGACGGCGACGACGACATCGACGCCGTCGTGTGCAGCCTCCGCTCGAGAGCTGTCGTCGCGGCTGCCTTGCAAGAAGCCTCGCGCGCGCCCGGCGACGTTTCCTCGTCGCCGTCCGGGAACGTCGCGGAGGCTTTCGAGCCGCACGACCCGTTCGCCGCGCTCGGCGCGTCCGAGCCGTTCCGTCCGTGGTTCGCCGACGTCGGGTACTTGATGGCCGCGAAGCACGGCGCCGTCGGCGTCGCGCCGGACGAGCCCGCCTGCGAGCCCACCGATCTGCAGCGCTCGGGCGCGCTCGCGGGTACCGTCTCGGACCTATCCGCGTTTCCGGGAGAGCACGGGTTTCAGGAGGGGTTCTTCCGCGACGTTCGCGCGGAGACGCGCGTCGCGGCGCGTTTCGAGGCGTTCGAGCGCGAAAAACAAAAGCGCCGCGCGTCCTGAACGGCGCGCCGGTGAGCGGCGCACGCCTCGACAAACGCCCGCGGGGGGTCCAGGTCGAGCCGCGGTGGTTCCGGAAGGCGCGGTGAAGCGGGAACGGCGCGCCGAACGACACGTCACGATCGTCTACCTACCGTAGAGGTACTACCTACTAGCCTACGTTTTTGTAGCTACCGTCGCCGCGCGAACGTACGCGCCGCGCGCGCTCTAAAAACGCACCCGCGCCGGAGCGACGACGGATTCGTCGCTCCGGCGTCCTCCGCGCGCCTCCGCGCCGTTCCCGCGTCACTGATGAGAGCGCGCGCGCCTTTCGGCGGTCGCCATCTCGTTTTCCTCGCGCTCTCGTCGCGCGCCTGCCGTCTGCACCCCCGCGGCGGGGGTGAAGATCTCCTCTCCCGCGTCCCGTCCGGGGACCCGCGGCGCGCCCGCCTCCGCGTCGACGGCCGCCTCGAAGTCGCGCGCCGCCTCGAAGTCCCCGATCACGAACACCTCGTCCAGCGGCGCGGCGACCGCGTGGACCCTCTGCCTGCGGTACAGGTACGCCACGCGCGCGAGGAGCAGCAGCGGCAGCGCGACCCCGAAGGCGCGCAGCGAGAAGACGTGTGCGCCGCTCGCCGGCGCCGACGCGGCGACGACGAAGAGCACCAGGTACAGCGCCAGGAAAAAGCAGAGCGTCGCCGACGCGGCTTTGAGCCATACCCGGAACCGCGTGGGACCCACCGACGCGGCGTCCCTCTCCTCGTCGCCGCGCGCAAGCATGGCGGCGCGGCCCCGGGCGAGTCGCCCGGCGCGGCGCGCGCGCCCCAGGCGCGAGCCCGGAGGGTACGCCCCGTACGCGTCGTACGCCGCCGTCTCGTCCGCCTCAAAAAAGTCGTCCGTCGCGTCCGGCGCCTCCTCTCCCGCCAGCATCGCGCGCGCCAGACGGCCCGCCCCCACGCGCGCCGTGTCGAGCGTCACCGCGCGCCCCCTCGCGTCAATCACCGTCACGCGCGTCCCGTCGTCGTCGTCGCCGAGTAAAGTGGATTCGTGTTCGTCGCCGAGTAAAGCGTCGTCGTCAGTCGCGGCGTCGTCCGCTCGCGGCGCGCGCGACCCGGCGGTCGCCGTTTCCGCGCGCGTCGCCGCGGACGCGACGGCCGGTCGCGAGATGCCTGAGACATCCGTGACTGTCTCTCGCGCGCCCCGCGCGCGGAAGCGTTCGGTGCGCCGCCGCGCGCGCGCCTCGGCTTCGAGAACGGCGTTGAGATTGATCACGGCGAAGTCCGCTGGGCCGCGCGCGGGGCGGCCTTAGGCAGCGGCGAAGTTCTCCAGCAGCCGCGCGAGTCGCTCGCGCGCCATCGCGTGCTCTTCCGCCGCCCTGCGCTCGCGCGCTCGCCGCGACGCGCGGACCGATGCGCCGACGGCCGCGAAGCGCGCCGGAAACGCCACGGTGCACAGCTCGCAGGAGACGACGCCCGTCTCGCGGCACCACCGCTCGAGGCACGCGACGTGCACCAAGCGCACGCTCCCTTCGCACGCGCACGGCGCGCACATCTCCCCGCCGCCCTCCGCGGCGGTGCCGAGGCAGATGCGGCACTCGCCGACGGGAGAGACGATGAGAGACGCGTCCAAACCAGAAGCGTTCGGTGGTTTCGAACGGGTCGGGTCGTCCGGCGGTCCGTCCTCGTCGCGAACGTTCGCGACGGATTTCGTCGTCGGCGCCGACGGGACGTCGGCGTGACGTTCTACCGGTTCCGAAGAGGGGGGGCGCGCCGCGAAGGCGGACGGAACCGGCGCGAGGAGGGACGACGGGAAAGAGCCGACGGCGACCACCGCTGGTTCCGCGAGAGTCGTGGTTTCCGAACAACCGCCCGCGTGCGGCGCGGTCCTCGCGTCCGCGTCCTCTTCCGCGGGGCGTGTCGAACGATTGGCCGAATCGGCGGAATCGTCCGCCCGGAAACCCCCCCCCGTCGCCGTATCGCCGTAAGACTCCATGACCGCCCGCGCCGTGGACAACGGCGGTGCGGGAACCTCCGTCGCCGCGACGGACGCCAGGCGTGATTCCAGCCGGTGCGGTGACGCCGCGGCCCGAGGCGAGCGAGGCTCGCGCTCGCGTCGTGCCGTCATCCTCCGCGCGGGCTGGAGTGCCGAGAGTTCCGAGAACGCGCACGGTCGATCACGAGGCGCCTCGGACATCGGAGTCGGCGCAAACTTTGATGACGAGCCTTTTTTCGGGCTTGCGAGGAACTGAACGCGACGCGCGGTGCCACACGAGCACGCGCGGTGGGGACTCGCGATCCGTCCCACGCGCCTCTCGTCCGCGTCAGACCGGCGACTCCCCGGTCGAGCGGCGGGTGCCATGCCGTTCGGCGCGACCAAACGAGCTCGCGACGAACGCGATCCGACGAGGTGCGCGCGAACAACGTGTCCGGCGCCGTTTTCCCGCCGAGTCGTGTCCTCCTCGAAAGTGCCGCGAAGCGACGCGATCGCGGCACGCTGACCACGCCGATTCCCTCTCCCCGCGCGCGCTTCCCCCTGACTCGCCACGTGCCGCGCGCTTCGCCGCGAAGGCCGGCCGCGATGTTCGCGACGACGCCTTCGGGCGCCGCGCCCGCCGGTGGGTCTCCGGACTGGCTCGACCGCCAGGTGGCTCGCGAGACGCACGAGCGCATCGACGAAATCTCCAAGCGCGCGCCCGCCGCGACCCCCGCGTCGACGGGCACGGGCGCGAGGGCGGCGTTCCCCTCGGCGCAGAGACACGGGTTCGGGCGCGGTGGCGAGCGATTCGCCGGGCGAGTCGAGGACGAGGAGATCGACGTGACGGCGAGGGATTTGTTTGCCGACCTCGCCGCGCCGCCGCCATCCTTCGCCGGCGCGAAGCGGGCGCTCGGCGGCGCCGCGTCGGCGGCGGGCGCCGGCCTGGCGGGCTCGCTGCGCTCGATCGGAGGCGTCGGACCGAGTCTGCGGGACTTGATCGCGGGCAAAGACAAAGACGAGCCGAACCGGCGGGGACCCGCCGCGGAGGTGTTCTCGCCCTCTCCCGCGAAGAGAGGGGGGGAGCGGCGGAGCGCGGGCGCGCGCGCCGGCGCGGCTTCGAAGAAGCGCGCGAGGCGGCTGGTCCAGTCGGACGACTCGGCGACGGATTCCGAGGGCGCGCCCTCTCCGCTGGATAAGCTCGCGGTGGCTGCTGAGACGGCGCCGGACTCGGGCGCCGTCGCGGGGCGTTCTCGAACGCCCTCCGCGCGGTCGCCGCGGGTCGGCGACAGCGACAGCGACGACGACGGGAACAAAGTCGGCGCCGTGCGCGCGGGCTCCGTGAAGACGCGGCCGACGCGCGGGCGTCCGCGCTCCAACCCAGGGGGGAGCGGGCGCATCAGCGGCGAAGCCGCGAAGTTGCTGGAGCACGCCGCGCGGCTCGTGGGGGGGGGGTCCCGTTCGCGCGGGGGTCTCCGCCGCGGTTCCCATTCCCGCCGCGCCGCGAACCCGTCGGACGAGGGCGGCGAGAGCGGCGACGCCTCGAGCGAGGGGGAGGAGAAGGATACCCCGGCGGCGACCACCCCGGCGGCGTTCGTCGCCGGGCGGAGCAGCTTCGGCCGCCGACGCCGGCCCCCGAGCGCGTACTGGCTGGGATCCAACTCCGGGGCGGTCGCCGACGCCGGCGCCTCCGGCTCGAGGTCGCGCGGGTCCGCCCGGAACCCCGAGCCGAGGACGGCGCGGAGACCCGCGGCGAGCGCGTCGAAGCCGGCGCCGGCGCGGCAACGTCTGTCCGCGGCGAAGCCGCCCGCCTCCTCCGCGCGCGGGCCACCTCGGAAGGCGCGCGCCGTCTCGATCGCCGACGCGCTGGACGACGCGTCTTCGTCCAGTGACGACGACTCCGACGACTCCGACGACTCCGACGACTCCGACGACTCCG
>MDSV01163612.1_pt1 | contig 18661 bp, 10 predicted proteins | sample 810851 | NCBI WGS metagenome assembly MDSV01 (sample SAMN05326640, study PRJNA326480) | marine metagenome | isolation source: seawater | place: Atlantic Ocean: North East | collected 2012 | reverse complement strand
GGTCCGCGCCCGCGCGATGTCCATGTTCGGCAGCTTCGGCAACCTGTTCGGCGCGAGCGGCCCACAGCTCTGCGCGGACGTCGGCGAGCCGTACGCCAAGTCGTTCGGGGGTTGGACGCACCACCGAGGCACGATCAAGGAGGACGGGTCGGCTTGCTCGGTGTTCAAGTTCGTGGGGAACACGCAGAGTGACCGGAGGGGGATCGAGACGGCGCGCAACGGTGCGAAGCGCTTGAAGCTCACCCGGCATCCCAATGTCGTGCATCTGCGCGAGTCCGTGGAGGTTGAGAAAGGGGACGAGATCACCATCTACGTTGTGACGGAAGCCGTGCAGCCTTTGGAGGAGCACCTGCGCTCGGTGCCCAGCGGGACGCACCAGCGGGACGAGTACTTCGCGCTTGGTCTCAGGCAGGTGGCCACCGCGGTGTCGTTCCTCGCCAACGACTGCAAGCTGGTGCACGGCGGCGTGTGCATGGCGACGGTGTTCGTGACGGAACGCCTGGACTGGAAGCTCGGCGGCTTGGACCTGGTGTCCGACCTTCAAAACATCGGCAGAGGCACGATGGGCGACGCTCGGATATGCCACTCGGGGTACTTGATCCCCGACCAGTACAAGCCGGAGGAGTACAGGCGGGGGGACTGGGCGAGCGTCCCTGAAGGTCCGCCCTGGGCCGTCGACGCCTGGGGCCTCGGATGTCTCATCCAGGAGGTGTACCGGGGCGAGCCGCTCGGTCGCACGGACCAGCTCCGGGAGATCGACCACGTGCCGCAGGTCCTGCTGAAGGACTACCAGAGGCTACTGGGGAGCCAGCCCGCGAAGCGATACAACCCGAAGAAACTCGTGGAGAACTCGTCTCTGTTCGCGAACAAGCTGGTGGAGACCATCGCGTTCCTGGACACCCTCACGCTGAAGGACTCCATCGAGAAGGAGCAGTTTTTCCGGAACCTGCCCCGCGTCCTCGAGACGCTCGCGAAGGCCCCGGTCGAACGCAAGATCCTACCGCAGATCGCAGAGGCGCTGGAGTTCGGGTCCGCGCCCGCGCTCGCGGTGGCGCCCATGCTGCACGCGGCGCGCGACCTGCCGGACGCCGACTTCGCCAAGAAAGTCACGCCGTCGCTCGTGAAGCTCTTCGCCTCCGCCGACAAGGCGCTCCGCGTGGCGCTCTTGGAGCACCTTCCCATGTACGTTCGCCACCTGTCGGACAAGATCGTGGAGGAGACTCTGTACGAGCGCGTCGCGACCGGGTTCACGGACGAAGACGCGTTTCTGCGCGAGCTCACGTTGAAGAGCACGCTGAATTTAGCGCCGAAGCTGTCGCAGCGAGCGCACCAGAGCCTCCTGAAGCACCTGTCCAAGTTGCAGATCGACGAGGAACCGGCGATCCGCGCCAACACCACCGTTCTGCTCGGCAACATCGCCGGGTACCTCGCCGAGGCCACCGCGAAGCGCGTGCTCCTGAACGCCTTCTCGCGAGCGCTGCGCGACGCGTTCCCGCCGGCGCGCACTGCCGGGCTGATGGCGCTCGGCGCGACCGCGTCGTACTACGAGCCGAGCGAGATCGCGGCGCGCGTCTTGCCCGCGGTGACCCCGCTCGTCGGCGACGCGGAGAAGGACGTGCGCGACCGCGCGTTCGCCACCGCGGAGACGTTCATGGATCTCATGAAGAAGCACTCGAAGCGGCTCGAGCAGGGGCCCGAGGCGGCCGCCGCGGCGCTCGCCGCCGACAAGGAGCTCGCGCGGCAGAAGGAGCGCGCGCGCGCCGGCGGCGGCGACGCCGGAAGACGCGGAACCTCGGGAGCCGGGAACGTGCTCTCGTGGGCGGTGAACGCCGCCGCCAAGCGCGTCGGCCGCGGGAGCATGGATATCGCCCCCCCCGGGGGGGTTGGTGCGGGGGGAGGGCGCGCGGGACACGTCGAGGAGGAAGCCGCCGCGCGTGGCGTGGACATGGGCGCCAAGGCGTTTTCTTCGGCGGCGCCGCCGCCGCGTTTGTACGGCGAGGCGTACACGCCCACAAGCACCCCCGGCCCTTCGCCGGCGCCGAGCCCCGCAAAGGGGTTCGAACCGGCGACCGGAAGTTCGCAGTCCGCCCCTGTGCCCACTCCCTCGGCCGCCGCCGACGACGACGGCGACGGCTGGGGTGACCTGGAGGAGGAGGACGACGAGGCGGAGAAGGCGGCGCGCGCGCGGCTGGCGTCGAGAGGCGCCGGCGCGAGAAACGCGGACGTCTCCTCGAAAGCCGCCGCCGCGCCGCCCGTCTCCGCCGGAGGCGACGGCTGGGGCGATGACGACGACTTGTTCGGAGGCGATCAGGAGGACGGCTTCGGAAGCAAGCCCTCCGCGAGTGCTCGGGCACCGGCCGCGGCGCCGAGGCCACCCGCTCGCGTGGGAGGGCACGTCAGCGTGGGCGGTGCGCGCGGGGCGGGCGCCCGCGGCGTCGCGGGGACGCGCGCGAAGCCGGCGCCGATGAAATTGGGGGCGAAAAAAATAACCGCCGCCGATCTGGACCTCGAGTCCATGCTGAACCAGTGACGGTAGACGCGGCGCGCGCGGGTGTTCGGATACGCGGGGGTATGAAGCGCTGTCGTGGGCGATACCCCGACGCGCATCGGTGTTCGAGCGTTCGTGTTCGTGTTCGTGTTCGTGTTCGACATCTCGGCGCCACTACTCCGTCGCTCGGGTCTGAGAAGACTGGAACAGCGTTCGCAACTCCGCCGCCTCCGTCGCCATCTCCGCAGCGCTCCTCGCGACGCGCTCGGCGTCGGGATCGAACCTGCGACCTTCCTGCTTCGGGGATTCCTTCCGCGCGTCGCCCCCATCTTCACGCTCCTCCCCGTGCCTCTCGCCTTCCCTCTCCCCGCTCGCCTCGACCTCGCGGTAAATGTCGTCGTTGTCGGCGAAGTCGCCGGCGACGCGAGGCAACACGTGCACGTGCACGTGCGGCACGGTCTGGCCAGCCTGCGGCCCATCCTGCAGCGCGAAGGTGATACTCGTCGCGCCGACGCGCTCCTCCAGCGCGTGACCGACACGATTCGCGAGGCTCCACAAGTCCGCGGTCTCGTCCGCGGTCAGGTCGTGGAATCGCGGGACCACGCGCTTGGAGACAATCAGGACATGGCCGGGCACGACGGGCTTCAGGTTCACGAGTCCGACGCTCAAAGAGGTCTCGGCGAATACTTGCGAGGCTGGGATATCGATGGGGCCGAACCGCACGCCGCAGTCCAGAGCCGAGGCGCTCGCGGGGCGCGCCATCGCGCGTGCGCCGGGATGCGGTCGGCGCACGAGCCCGGAGGACGCGGCGACGCGGCGCAGCGACCACGACGCGCGCAGCATGCTGTGTTGACTGCTCGAGACTTCGATAGGAAGATACCGGTACCGTACTCTCGACGAAATCAAGTTTCGTTTTCGACGTGCATTTCGAACACTTCGAGCCACGCGCGGCTGCTGTCATCATGCGAACCTCGGGTTCGGAGCCTCTCTCTGCGCGTACGCGATCGTGCGCGCTCCTCGTCGTGTTCCTCGCGATATCGTCGCTCGTGAGCACGGCGAACGCGCTCCAACCCCCGCGTCGGCCGAGCGTTCTGGACGTGCGATTCGGGACCTCCGAGACGGAAGCGCCCGCGCCGCACGGGTGCGCGAGGCACGAGACCCAGAAGGAGTGTCACGCCCCGTGCGTTTGGTGCACCTCGGCGGCCGTGCCGAGCTCGTGCTTCGGCCCGAAGGAGGCGGCGAAGCTCCCCCCTTCGGTGTTCGTGTGCGACGAGTCGACGCGAAGATGGACCGCGGGTCGTTTGTGAAAGAGACGCGTCTGCGTCGCGAAACGTCACGCCGGTTCTAAAGTACGAGTAGCGCATCTCGCGATGGCCGCGCTCACATCCTGCAACCTCTCCATCACGTCATCCAGCGCCGCGCCCGAGTCTTCCCCGACGGCACCGAGCGCGAGCCTCGAGTACTCCTCGCGCGTCGCGTCGAACGTCGAGCGCAGCGCCGCGAGCGAAGCGTCCGCCGTCGCAGGCGGGCCGCGCCGGGACGCGCGCGCCGGCGACGCCGCCGGCGACGGCGCGAGCGACGCCGCCGGCGAGGTAAAGTCCAAGACGGAGCCGCTCCTGGCGGCCGCCACCGTCGCGCCGCGCCGCCTCGCGGCGGCGCGCGCCCGCTTCAGCGCCTCAATGGACCGCGCGCGCGACACGCCGGAGACGCCGGAGACGTCGCTTTTCGCGGAGGCGTTCGACGGAGGCGCCGCGCGTCGCGCGCGTCGCGCCTCCCTCGCGCGCCTTTGCCGCTCGGCGGCTCCGTCCTCGGGGTAGCTGAATCCGCCCGCCGCGCGCGCCACCGCCATGGGCGCCGCCGCCGTCGTCGCGCGCTTCGCGCCGCCGCGGAACGGCGGCCGCGGCGGCGGACGCGCGCCGCGTCGCGCGTCCGCCCTTTCGCCGGGCGCGCTTTTTCCTTCGCGGACGAAGGCGCGTTTTTCCGTCGAGCGCGCCGCGCGCGGTCCCGCAGTCCTCGTCGGCGAGAGACCGAGCGCGCCGTCCGCGTTGGCCGTGGCGAACCCCGAGCCCCAGGGCTTGCGCCTCGCCGCCTCTGAGCCGCCGTTTCGAGAGGGGCTTTCGCGTCCGCGCCCGCGCGTCTCTTCGAATTCGCGCGCGGGCTCGAACCCGCGGCGGGACCCACCCGGGCTCGCGTCCGAGTCCCAGTCACGCGACGCGTCGGACTCCCACTCGTCAGACGAGCCGTCGGACGAGCGCGAGTCACGCGCGTCGTCCCGCCGACCGTCCGCGATTCCACGACGAACCGGGCCTCGGGATCCTCGGGATCCTCGGGACCCTCGGGATCCTCGGGATCCTCGGGACCCTCGGGATCCTCGGGACGCGCGCGGGTTTCGGTTTCGGCTCAGAGAAAGCCGTTTCGCGTCGGCGCTCGCGGAAACGCGTCTCTTCGCGCGCCGCGGCGCGCGGGACATCGACGCCGTCAGCGCCGCCACGACGCTCTCCAGCTCGCGCACGCGCGCCTTGAGCCGCGACGCGGAAGACGCGGCGTTTCGCGGTTCGTCTGCGTTTCGCGGCGTCGTTTCTTCGCGCTTCGAGACCGGCGCCTGCGCTCCGCGCGGCGCGGCGCGGCGCTTCGCGTCTTCCGCGGCGAGCCGCAGCCTGGCGCTCCACGACGCGTCGAGCTCCTCGAGGCGCGCGGCGTGCTCGGCGCGCTCCGCCGCCAGCTGCGTCTTGAGCATGCCGATTTCCGAATGCGCCGTCGCGCGCGCCGCGTCCGAGGCGCGCGCAGCTTCCGCCGCCCTGAGCGCCGCTTCCGCGATCTCCGCGCGGCGCGTCGCCGCCTCGAGGTCGGCGCGCGTGAACCCGAGCGACGGCGGCACGGAGGCCGAAACATCGCTTTTCCCCGGGTCGTTCGCGGCGCGCGCGCCCGTCGTCGACCCCGTCGTCGCCGTCGTCGCTCGCGCGCGTCCCCGAACGAAACCGTCGTTCGCGTCGCGCGCGTCCCCGAACGAAACCGCTCGCTCGTCGTTCGAAACCGAACCGTCCCCGTCGTTCCGCGATTGCGGGTCAGGCTGAATGGCGACGTTCGAAGCGCCTTCTATGCGCTGGACCCGCGCCCGCACCGTCGTCCGCGGCGACGGCGAGATCGTCGGCGAACGCGGTCGGCATTCTTCGAGGTGCCGACGCGTCTCTTCGGCGCGCTTCGTCGCCTCCTCGTCGCGCTCGGCATTTACCTTGCGGAGCTCGCGCTGCGCCTCCTCGCACCTGGCGCGCCACGCGTCGCGGTCCTGCTCCACGGATCGCGTCTTCGCCCCGAGCGACTTGAGCGCCGCGCTCACCACCTCGGACGACCGCGCGGGGGTTGGCAGTTGCCTCGCCAACGTGTGCGCGTGAAGAGGTTGGTCGCCGAAACGTTTCGCGAACGCGTACGCGTCGTGGAACCGGCCCTGGACGTGCGCGCTGGCGCGCTCGAACGACGCGAAGGGCATGCCGGGGTAGCTGGATACCACCGGCGACGAAGGCGTGGTTGGAGGATCCCGCGAGGACGGCGTCGTGGGGTCCTCCATCGCGCGAGGGAATAATGCTTCCTTACTTGTAGTTTCCCCTTTCGTCGGACGACGAGTCGACCCGTCTCAGGCGACGTGCCCGGGGGCGAGCGTTGTTACCCGCCGAGCCGAGAAAATATCCGCCGATTCGAACAACGGCGCGGCGCGGCTTGGCCGCAGGCCGCACTCTCGGTCGCGCCTTCTTCGGACACGGCAGGGCCTCGCTTCGCCCTTCGCCTCGCAGGCGACCCACGCACCGTCTCGCCTCCCGCGATGGCCGCCGTCTTCGCCGCCGCGCGCGTCCCCACCGCCGCCCGATCGCCGCCGACGCGATCGCGAGACATCATCCGCCCGCGTCGCGCGGGCCCCGCCTCGCGCGCCCCCCCGCGCCGCGGCGTGGTCGCCGCGTCGAGCGACGCCGACGACGCGATGAAGGATGAGGCCGCTGGCGCTGCGATGCGCGCTAAGGAGTCCAAGGAGGCTGGCGTGGACGGCAAGAGGCCTCCCCGCGGCGGTGACCCGCCGCCCAGCACCGGCGGCTGGGAGTGGACGCTCAACTGGGACCCCATCTGTTTCGACGAGGACGGCGCCGCCCTGCGCGACCCCTCCGACTCGGAGTTGCGGGACGCCAGCATGATCATCGGCTCGTGCCCTCGCACGCCCGAGGACGTCGACCGCCTGGTGGACGAGGCGGGCGTCGAGGCCATCATCTGTTTGCAGTGCGCGCTGTGCCACGGCGCGCTCAAGATCGACTGGGACCCGATCAGAAAAAGGGCGCTCGAGCGCGGCGTGCTCATCGTGCGCGTCTCCGTGCGCGACTTCGACCGCCTGGACCAGGCCAAGATGCTGCCCGAGATGGTACGCAAGCTCGCGCTGTTCCAGGCGATGGGCAAGCGGACGTACGTGCACTGCACCGCCGGGATCAATCGCGCCAGCCTGACCGTGCTGGGGTACCTCACCTTCGTGAAAGGCTTCTCGTACGACGACGCTCTAGCGGTGGTGCGCGAGAGCCGGCCGCAGGCGAACCCGTACGCGGTGTCCTGGAACATCGCGCGCGCGCGTCTGCTCGCGGAGCGGCAGGAGGACGTGTACCTGCACACTGTGGTGGAGCAGGGCGGGAACTCCGCGGAGCAGGGCGGGGACTGGATCGCGCGCGACCTGCAGAAGGCGCACGTCGGCGTCATCCAGAGCATCTTCCAGCGCGCGGTGGAGACGGACATGAGTCTCGTGGACGCGCTCGCCGAGGTGGAAGCGGAGTGACCGGAATCGAGGAGTGAAAAGAATCGAGTCGCGCGCGCTCCCGATCGGGCGCGTTTCCGTGGACGGACACGTAGCGTGGTATCTACCGTGATGTATCGGCGACGGCGATGGGTATGTATAGTCTACCTACCACAGCGAAAACTTGCTCGCGTCGTCGCGTCGAGACGTCCCCTAAAAAGCGCTTACGCGTCTTCGTCGTCGTCGAGCTCGACCACCAGCGCGTCTTCCAGGTTCATGCTTATTCCGTGGGTCAGCGCGGCCCTGTAGTCCCCGTACTTCAGCGATAGCACGCTGAACCCCTCCCGCTCGGTAGGTCCACTGGACGTGCCCTCGCCCTTCCCGGACGCCCGCGCCACCGGCCGCAGGCCCTCGCGGACGTCCGCGGTGGCGAACGCGGGCCCGGCGCACACCGCCAGGGGAAACGCGTCTCGGTCGCACTGCGCCTCGACGGAGCGGACGATCTCGCCCGTTCGCCGCGTACCGAGCGCGGACGAGAGCTTCGCGACCGTGCAGTCCTCCGCGGCGCGCTCGGTGACGCCGCCCCACACCAGGATCATCTGCCGCCGCAGAGCGCGCGCGGCGGGCAACTTCGGGTCCCCGTGCTCGAGCAACAGATCGTCCAGCCCGCAGTTGGTGAACACGAACAGCGCGCCCGGGCCGTTCTTGGCGAACTTGCACGCCGCGAATCCCGCGAGGACGTCGAACTGGTCCACCGCGAACCGGTGGAGCTTGCCGGCGATGGGGCCGAGCGCGGCGTCGGCCGCGTCGGTCATCGCGCCCACCTGGCGCGTGCCGGAGTGGCGACGCGTTCGACGTTCGCGAGGGAGGCGATGGTGGAAGGTTTTTGGAAGATTTTTTCGACCGGTCATTTTTTTCGGGGAAAGGGTCGCCCCTGCGCGGTATCCTTTTACCCGCGCGCGCTCCGCCGCGCCTACTCCACGGGCAGTTTGTGCTCCATCGCCGCGAGCGACACGGAGACGTGGTGACATATGAGCCGGATCAGCTTCTCGTCGCTCTCGTCGAACCCGACACGCCGCCGGCCGAACACCCGGCGCCACCACTCCGTCCGCCGCGCGCGCGCCGCCGCGCGCGCGACGCCTCGCGCGACGCGCGCCGGGACCCACCCCTCGTCCCAGCGCGAGGCGTCGTCGTCAGCCACCGCGAGCGCAGAGTCCGCGGCGTCGCTGCCCGCGGGCTCGGGGACGTACGGCCCGCGCGCGGATTTCCGGTAAAACCCCGCCCCGTTCACTCGCCGCGTCTCGTGTTCGGACCCGCGCGGCGGCGGCTTCTTGTTCACGAGCTGCACGACGGCGACGACGCGCCCGTCGACGCCGAGCACGGGCGCGGTGAGCAGCGATCGGCTGGTGAACCCGGTGATGCCGTCCTTGTCCACGGTGCGGTCGAAGCGCGGGTGCGCGTACGCCTCGGAGATGTTCGAGAGCTGGCCGCTCTCGGCGACCGCGCCGACGATGCCGACGCCGAAGGGCCGGCGGACGGTCACGTCGCTCTTCTTGTTCCCGTGCGCGGCGCGCGTCCAGAGCGTCTGGTTTTCGTAGTCGACGATCCACAGCGCCGCCGCCGCGCACTCCGCCACCTCGTGGCCGCGGTGCATGATGGCGCGGAAGATGGCGGTGTACTCCTTCTCCTCCTTGGCCTTCTCCACCGCCAGCGTGTCCACGAACAGCAGGTTCACCAGGCCGAGCACGCAGCCGGTGATCACGCCGAGCACCTTCCCGGCGGTGCTGGTGAGCTGCGTGACCCGCAACACCCGCTGCGCCGGCGTCAGGCGCGGCGCCGCGAACCCCAGCCGCGCCGCGGCGTTCTCAATGGTGCTCCCGAACAGAACGCCGGTGGTGTCGCTGGCGATCTGGCCCATCGCCGCGGCCGCGAGGCTGCTCAGCCCGAACGTCACGCCGACGGACGCGTCGATCGCGTCGCCCGCGTGGATGAGCACGGTGTTGTCCACGAACCCGAACGCCACGAACGGGACCGCGTTGAAGATGAAGATGGCGCGCAGATCCCGCGGCGAGGGGCGCGGGACGAGCGTCTCCGCGCTCGCGCCGCCGGCCGCGCTCGCGAACGAACGCGTTCGCGCAGAGAGACCACGCGCGCGCGCGTCCGGGAACCGGAGCCGTCTCGGTCCGAGCGCGTCGCCTGCGGTCCCCGCGCCGCCACCGGCCGCGCGTCGAAGCGCGGCGACGAACGACGCGACTTCGGACGCGGCACCGGTGGCAGGTCGGAAGGCGCCGGACGTCGAGGCGGCGGCGGAGGTGGCCACGCGGCCCATCAGGCACGCGGCCGCACGTCGCATGGTCGTGCTCGGAACCCCCCGACGCGCCGCCCTCGAGCGTGGGTCCCTGCGGCGGTCGCGCCGCTTCGAAGTGAGTCTGGCTGTGCCAAAATGGCACCGAAACGACACGCGCTCGCTTTCACGGAAGCGTTTCCGAAGCCGCCACAAGGGGCTGCGCGGAGGGGTGAGGGTCCAAGAGTCGCGCGCCATGGACGTGCTCCACACGAACATCGTGGTGGTCGACGGACGTCGGTACCGCGTGCAGAGCGATGCGGGGGAAGCGCGCTCCGACCGACGCGACGACCCGGACGAGACGCCGGTCGAGGCTTCGGTCGTACGCGACGCCTCTCCCACCGACGGCTCCCCCTCGCGCGCGGACTCGGGCGAGTGGCAGGAGCGCGTCTCGGTGGATGCCGACCTCGCGAAGCGCGCGCTCGGCGGTACGAGTGAAGCCGCGCGCCGCGCGCTCGAGCGGGACACGGGCGCGCGCGTGGTCCTCCCCGGCGAGACCCCGGCGTCGGACAAGGATGCCCGATCTTCGGTCGCCAACCGGGGCGAGGCGCTCGTGACGGCGGCGACGGCGGATCGCGCCGCCGCCGGGCGCGCCGTCTTCGAGTCGCTCGTGCGCGAGGCGCTCCAGGCGCCGGACACGCCGTACACGCACTTCGTGGGCGTGCCCCTGGACGCGGACGCGCTCGTGGACGCCGCGCGCGCGTTCCGGGCCGAGTGCCTGACGCGGGGCGGGGGCCCGCCGGCGACGCCCGAGTTCGCCGAGCCCGGCCGCCTGCGCCTCGCGTTTTTCGAGCTGAAGCTGTGCAGCGACGACGCGCGCCGCGCGGCGGCGGCCGCGATGGCGCGCGCGGAGGCGGAGGTGGCGAAGACGCTGCGTCGCTTCGAGACGGAGACAAGAACGCGCGCCGTCTCGTTTTCGCTGCGCGGCGTCGGCGTCGACGGCGACGGGCGTCTCCGCGTCGAGGCGCGCGACGACGCGCGCCTCCGATGGATTCGCGAGCTCTTCGTCGCCGCGTTCGCGGACGCGGACGCGTTCGCGTCGTCGTCGTTCGGGGACGACGCGGGCGCGACGCGAGAGAAAAGCGGCGGGGTTGGATTCGGATTCGACAGCAGCCCGGGGCTTTCCAGTTCTGGTCTGAAAGTGGAGCTGGCGAGGTGGCCGAACGGCGCGACGGCGGACGCGGCGAGACTCTTCCGCGACGAGGCGCGCGATTTCGGGCGCGTCGACGTCGAGGAGGTGCGCCTGTCCAAGTCGAGCGAGTTCGACGTCGCGCTGGGGGGGTACTTCAAGTGCGTCCAGAGCGTCAGGATGACGACGTCTGACGAATGCGCGTAGTGTGCAGTAGTTAGTGGTGGTGTATGATGCGGAAGTGCGACGTGAGGTGGCCCGTAACGAGCGAGACGCCGCACGCGCGCCTCGACGACGATCGCGACCCGCCAGTCTCCGAAACGTTGAAACTGTTTTCAGCAAGTTCACGCACGCGTGCCCGTTTTCTTCGGCGTTTCGGGAGCCGAGTTGAAACGGAGCTCTCGTGAGCACTCCGCAGCGCGCGTTGCGATGGCATCGTCCAGCGCGTTCACCACGGCGTTCGCGCTCGCGGTGTACGCGCTCCTCGCGTCAATGCCCCCGGCGTTTGCGGGCGGGTGGGACTCCGGCGGGCGCGGCGCGGGTCCGGTCGAGATGGAGGCGGAGGTGCCCGCGAACGCCCCCGCGTGCGTGTCCTGCGAGGTGATCGCGCGCGAACTAGAGACCGCGCTGTACGCGCTGGAGGGCCACGACGTGGACGTCGCGGGCCTGACCGAGGAGGAGCACTCGCGCAAAGCGGCGCGGCGTCGGTCGCTGGCGCACGGCCGCAGCGAGCTGCGCATCGAAGAGACCCTCGGCGGGTTCTGCGACGCGTTCGCCCGCGACGCGCGGTTGGACGGCTCGGACCGGGACTCGGACGTCTTGCCGGGGCACTGCGCGAGCCTGGTGGACGCGCACGGGGAGACCGTGGGGGACCACGTGTTCGCGCACGGTCCGCGCCGCATGCGCGACCTGCTGTGCGTGCGGCTGGCGCGGGCGTGCCCCGTGCTCGTGGGCACCGAGCGCGACGACGAAGGGGAGCTGTGAGGCGCGCGCGGAGGAAAAGTCTCTCGAAGGTAGCGGCGGTACCCGCTCACGTACTGGTACGACGCGTCGCGTCTTCGCGCGAACCGGCTGTGTGATCGATACCGAACGTGCGAACCAACCAACACACACGCGCATCACTCACTGTTTGCGTATCCTGTTGCGCATTTTGAACCCGGTCTCGCTCGCGTCTCGCGCGGAGACTCCGGCGCTGTCGTGCTTTTTTTGTGCGGGGCCCCGCACAAACGCCGGCCTGGCGCGCGGGTAATCCTGCACGTGCATCGCCGCGCCCCTCTGCTTCTCCTCGGGGGTGGGGGGCGCGGGCGCGCGCGCCGCCTCGGGGGAGAGCCCGGCGAGCAGGCGCGTCAGCTCGCGCGCGCTCACCGCGGGCGCGGCGCGGGTCAGCAAAGCGGCGTCCTCGCCGTCCGTGTAGTACCCCGCGCGCGCGCCGACCCGTCCAAACCCGAACTTGGCGTAGAGAGAGAGCGCCGCTGCGTTGGACGCGCGGCACTCCAGGTTCGCGTCCGCGGCGGGCGCCAGGTCCAGCGCCGCGCGCACGAGCGCGGAGGCGACACCCCGCCGGCGCATCGAGGGAAGGGTCGCCAGCTCCAGGATCTGGACCTCCACGTCGCCCACCACCCACGCCACCGCGAAGCCGGCGACGGCGGCGGAGGGCGCGGAGGGCGCGGAGGGCGCGGGGGACGAACGCCACCCCGGGGCGTCCGCGTCAGCGCGAGGCGTGTCGCGAGCGTCGTTTCCGGCGGACACCGCCACGAGCGCGTTCCCTTTTTCCACCTCCTCGGTGACCTGCGCGGCGGACCAGTCCACGCCCGCGGCCGCGGCGAGGCGCACGACCGCGGCCGCGTCGGACGCGTCCGCGCGGCGGACGCGCCACCTAGGTGGCGCGTCCTCCCCGGACGGAAGCGCATCCTCGTCGGCGACGGCGGAATCGTCCGCAGCCGCGACCGCCCGAAACGCCGGAACGCCCCTCAGCGAAGCGGGTTCACGGCCGGATTGGTGCCGGGAAAGGGGCGTGCGACCGGAGGCGGGGCGTCTCTGGTGTCGGTAGACGTGACCCGCGGGCGCGAACCCGCCGAGAGACGCGTTCGACGCACATCGCGCGGACCGCATCGCGCCGCGCTTTGTGGCGAAAAGTCCAACGAACGTTTTCTCACGAGGCGGATGCCCGAGACCTTCGGCGAGAACTCTGACCTTCGGTTCGCGTCGTCGGACGTCAACCGGTCCGCCGAGGCCTTCCGGAATCGCACGGCTTCGACGACGACGTCGAAGACGGGTGGTCCGGACACGGACGAGGACGAAGCGAGTGGCGCGGAGGATGCCACCTTTCCGGTTGGTAAAAACGGTATGTGCTTCACGACAGACGACGCGCGACGGTGTGAGTCTACCGACGCGACGCGAGAAAACGACTCCGTCGCGGAGACGCGCGTCTCCTCCGTGAATCGCCGTACTCGTGCCCCCGAAGCGGGTCGACAAACGCCATCTCTTTTGTTTCGCGCGCTCAACGGCGCATGCCTCTGCCGCCCCTGCCGCCGCGCCCGCCGCGCCCCCTGCCCCGCCCCCCCGGCGCGTGGATGGGCTGGCCGTCGGCGCCCTCGCTCCGCGGGTTGCGCACCGTCTCGTCGATCGAGAGCACCAGGCACGTCGCCTCGCACGCCGCGCCGATGGCGTTGATCTTCACCAGCGAGGGCTCCCAGATGAACGCCTCGTACGTGTCGATGATGCCCCCCGAGTTGACGTCTAAACCGAAGTTCGTCGAGCCGGCGTCGCCCGACGCGTGCTTCTGTCTCAGCTTGTTCAGCACGTCCGTCGCGTCGAACCCCGAGTTGTCGCACAGCTGCCGGGGGATCACCTCGAGCGCCTTGGCGAAGGCGTTGATGAACAGCTGCCCCTTGCCCGCGATGCCGCGCGCGTGCTCGCGCAGGTGCCTGGAGAGCTCCATGTCGATGGCGCCGCCCCCAGGCACGATGGCGGCGTTCTTCACCGCGCGGCGAACGATCTCGATGGCGTCGTTGAGCGAGCGCGCGGCTTCCTCGATGAACTGCTCGGCGCCCCCTCGCAACACCATCGTGCACGTCTTGCTCGCGGGGCACCCGCGGAACAGGTTGAAGCGCTCGTTGCCCACCTGCTTCTCCTCGAACACCGCGCACGTCCCGAGTTGATCGGGGGTCACGTCGTTCACCGTGGTCTGCACCTTCGCGCCGGTGGCTTTCGTGACGCGGATCAAGTCCTCCTCCGCCACACGCCCCGCGCAAAACACGCCGCGGTCGGCGAAGTACTGCGTGGCGAGATCGCCGATGGCGAGGCGGCTGAGGATGATCTGCGCGCCGCTCGCGACGCACTTCTCCAGCTTGTCGTAGATGATGTTCCACTCCGCGTCCACGATCTCCTGGTACTTGCCCGGGTCCGACAGGCGCACCTCCGCGTTGTCCTTCTCCGACTTGAGCTCGAGCTCGAGGTTCAGCGCGAGCACCTTGGGCTCGTCGAAGTACTTGGGCTGCTGCTCGAACCCGGCGTAGGAGAAGGTCTTCTTGAACGCCACGCCGTCCACCAGGAACGAGTCGCGCATAGAGCCGCCCATCACCTTCTTCACGCCGATCATGCGCGGGTCCAGCAGGTCCTGGTCCAGGGACATCACCGCGTCAACGCACATTTTCGCGAAGAACTCCTTCTCGCCGCCCACCAGCTTGGACGAGAGCGTCGTCATCGCGCACTTCTTGAGCAGCTCAGCCTTCTCCGCCGCGTCCTTGCCCTCGATGGACACCGCCAGGCTCTTGACCTTGTCGATGGCTAGACGCGCCGCCTCGCGGAAGGACTTGATGATGTTCTGGGGGTGCACGCCGTCCTCCACGAAGGGCTTGCACTCGCGCAGGAACTCGCCCGCCAAAATCACGACGGTGGTCGTGCCGTCGCCAACCTCGGAATCCTGCGAACGCGCAATGTCCACCAACGACTTCGCCGCGGGGTGCACGATGTCCAACAGCTGCGACGCGTTCGGGGAGGGGGGAGATGGGCGTTCGGTGGTTGGTGGGTTGGGAAGGAATAGGTGGGTTCGCGTGGTGAGTCATCAGAGAAGGAAGATCGCGCGTCGCGCGCGTTTCCGAAGAAGTCATTCGTCTCGTTTTGCGCGAAACACGCCGGACGCGAAAAGCCCGAACGCGCGTGGCATGTCGAGCGCGGGAGCGCCTTTTGTGGCACCTGTATTGGGCCGATCGGCGCGTTTCGCTCGTCGTCGGGGGCGGTGCCGACGCCTGCGGGCGATCGCGTCCCGTCGCGTACCTTCATGATGGTCGCGCCGTCGTTCGAAATGGTGGTGACGCCCTTATCGTCGTGCACGAGCTTATCCAAGCCTCGCGGGCCCTGCGCGATCGGACGGCGTGGTCAGCGGAAATACGAAATCACGAGGGCGGGGGTTTGGAGACGACCGGAGGATCTGCGAACGGCGAGCCGACGCGGGGACATACCAGGGTGGTGCGGACGGAATCCACCACCGCCATGCACGCGTTGATGTTGGAAATCAGCTGGCCTTTGCCTTGGCTGGTGTCCGTGCCCTCGCGCAGAAGCACGATTTGGGGTTGCTGCGGGAAGAGGGGGAGGGGCGTCAGCCTCGGAAGGCACAGATCGCAGCGTCGGGAAACAAAAAAGATCTGGCAGCTCGCGCCATGGCGCGCGTTCGAACGCGGGGCGTGACCGCGCGGTTCCGCGACGTGACGAGCGGCGCGGCGGGAGGAGACGCTGAACGCACGATCATCTGCCCGTTGGGCATCTGCATGAGGCCCGCCATGGTGCTCGTCTGCGACCGTGCGTGCGATCAGTGGCGCGCCTAAGAGGCGCTCGCCAGAGTTGGTCAACCGCCCCGCCCGCCGGTTCGAAAATTCGTTCAAAGAAAACAGCGAGTCGTCGGAGACTCGGAGTCGCGGTGTTTTTCCTCTGAGTTCCCGAGGACAACCGCGTCGCTGCCGCGCCACAACGCTCGCGCTCCGAGTCGGACCCGACGTCGTCGTCGCGGCGCCGAAGCAACCGATCTCGGTCGCGCCGACCGGTCGCGAAGCGCGCTTCGGCTCCGAGCGCTCGCACCCGTGCGTGCCCCGCCAGTCTCGTCGCGATTCATTCGACGAGGCGGACGTGGTGAGGCGAAACGCGTGTGTCGTCGCGTCGGGCACGTCACGACGCGTGCTTGACCGGGAGACAGGCGCGGCGGACGGACGCGATGTCCGCGAAGTTGCGGTTCCGCATGCCAGAGGGAGTGGACATAGGTGCGCGCGCGCCCCCGGAAGCGCACACGCGGAGCGCGACGGTCGATCCGAGGCGACGCCCCGAAGCCTTCAAAACACCTCGGCGTCGTTCAACCCGCGTGGAAGGAATCTCAAACCACGTTCGGGCGGCTTTTTCTTTTTCAGCGCGTCGCGCGAGACGCCGTCGGGACCAGACCCGACCCGACCCGACTGACCGCGACGATCGCACTCGCCCCGAACGAACCCGAACGTGAGCAGGTCCCATCGACATGCCTCTGAGCTGGACGATATTTGCGGTGAAGGAGCGCGCGCTGGCGGAGTGGCCCGAACCGGGCCCGGCGTTTTCCAAGCCGGCGCCGCCCGGCCCGCATGCCGTGAAGATCATCCTCAACGGCCGCGTGCTGGATAACGGCAAGACGCTGCGGGACGTGAAGGTGGCGACCGAAGCGGTGACCACGTGTCATCTGATGGTCCAGGTGAAACACCCGCCCCCGTCGCGGAGCATGGTGCGCGCCGCGGGGAAGGCGTCGGCGTCGACGCCGGGATGCGGATGCGTCGTGTCGTGACTTTTCCGACGCGACGCGTCGCGGCGAGGAACGCGCGACGTGTAAAAAGACTATCTTTTCGCCAGAGACATGTTTCGCGGTGTGCCTTTCGCGATGGCGTCGTCGTGCGGTGCGAAACACACGGTCGTGCGATGTGCGAGCGCGCGCGAAAGCGCGACGCGAATTTAAATTACGCCCCGGCGCGAAAAAACGCGCCGCCGCCACTCGCGGGACGCGCTCGAAACCCTCTCGTCGCGGTCAGTACACCACCGACCCCCCCACGATTTTCCACGCGCGCACGCCCCCTCCGTCGCTCGACTTCCTGAGCTCGTACCGCGCGCGGTATGTGCTCTCGTACCGGTCGTCGTCCTCCGTCCGCGCGCGGTCCTTGAGCACCGCCACCTCCGTGAGCGTCGCCTCCACCATCACGCGCGACGGCGTCATCACCTCAACCTTGTCCACGGTGAGCGCGTTCAGCTGGTACTCCCAGGCCCACCCGTGCGCCTTGACGTCCTCCGCGCGCGTCAGCCACTGCTGCAGCATGGGCCCCTCAAGCACCTGCTCCAGCGGGCGTAGGTTGTGCGCCACGCCCAGCGCCTGCGCCTTGGCGTTCTGCCACCGGCGCACGATCTGCTCAGCCACGCGCGCGTCCACCTCCGGCGCGCGCCGCGAGAAACCGGGCGCGCGCGCCGCCAGCTCCGCCGCGCCGTCCGCCGCGTTGGTCGCCGCCGCGCCCAGAAGCGCGCCGACGTCCTTGGGGGACGCCGAGACGGAGGACACGCCGGGGGATCCGCCGTACGTCGGGGTCGGGCGCGCGGCACCTCCCGGGGCGAGCCCGTACGCCAGGAGAGCCGCGCCCGCCAACGCGGCGCCGCCGAAGGCGGCGTTGGCGGCGGCGGGGTGTCGCTTCAGAGCGCGCGCGACGCGCGCCCGCCGCGCGCTCCGCCCGCTCCCGGCGCCCACTGAGGCACCCACGGCGCCCTCCGCCCTGAGCCCGGGCACATCCCCGGCGCCCCCGAGCTGGTCGCCCAGCCGCTCGGCGCCCGCCGCCGCCGAGCGCGCGGCGGCGTCCAGCGCGGCGAGCGTCCTGGCGAGCGCCGGCGCCGCGTCGAGGCGCTCGCAGAAGCGCTGCACGTCGGGTTCGTCGAACCACTGCGCGATGGCAGGCACGCGCTCGACGCGCGCGCTGTCCCGGAAGGAGGGGAACGCCACGTCCGCGATCCAGCGGTCCGCGAGCGCGCACAGGCCCTCGGTGAAGTCCCCGCTGGGCGAGTGCTCCTGTACGAAGCGCTCCACCTGCGGGTCGAGCGCGTAAGGGCTCGGGTCCGGTCCCATGCCCAGCGAGTACGCCGCGTCTTCCACGCGACCGAGCAGGAGCTGGCAGACGGCGCGCTCGACGTTCACGGGCTCCGGCGTGGGGGGCGTGGCCCACGCGCCTTGGGGAGGAGGCTGGCCCGCGTCCGCGGCCGCGCGGGTCAGCCGCTCCGCCTGCGCGCGCGCCTCCTGCGCCGCCGCGTAGGCGCTGTGCTCGAGCTGAGCGAGCATCTCGTCGGCGTCCACGATGAGCATCGGCCGCCGCTCGCGGTAGCCGCTGACGATGTGCGCCATGGCGCTCTGGTACACCTCCTCCGCGTCCGCGGGCACGCTGTCCGGCGCCTCCAGAAACAAATCCACAACCTCGCTCGCGGTGAGGTGCCTGTTCACCTCCACCACGTACGCGTCGCGGTCGTTGAGCGCGTTTTCGGGGTCGGCCCACAGGATGTGCCGCAGCGCGCGGACGCCGGCTTTGCGCTCCCGCCTCGCCTCCAGGGGCATGGCGATGAGCTCGATGACGTACGCGGGCGCCATCTCCCGCAAAGTCAGGTCGATCGTCTCCTGCAGCTCCGTGGAGAAGCCCCGGCCCGCCTCGGCGACGAGGATCTGGCTGGCGATGTCCAGCAGCTCGCACCCCTCGCCCACGCGGGGGGGCGTCGCCACGAGCGCGTTGTGAGACAGCTCGCAGTGCGCGAGCGCGGCAGAGAGCGTGATGTCCCGGCGCGCGACTCTGGACTTGGCCGCCGCCAGGCACTCCGGCGCGTACTCGATGACCGCCGCGCGCCCGAACCCGGCTGAGCCCATGCCCTGATCGCGCGGCGACCGGCGATGCCCCACGCATTCCG
>MDSV01030392.1_pt1 | contig 18661 bp, 14 predicted proteins | sample 810851 | NCBI WGS metagenome assembly MDSV01 (sample SAMN05326640, study PRJNA326480) | marine metagenome | isolation source: seawater | place: Atlantic Ocean: North East | collected 2012 | reverse complement strand
GGTGTGTTGCCGGCCCATGGTAATCGTAGTTGATGAGCAGGGAGACGTGCAGGCGCAGGGTATGGACGAAACTTTTCCAGGATGAATACTCCTGCGATTTCGATCGTGATGCCGGTGTTTAATGCCGGGGATACCATAGCAGAGGCAATTGAAAGCTGTCTTCATCAGACACGTTCCTCTTTTGAGCTGATCGTGGTGCTGGATGGATGCACGGATGCATCCAGCGAGATTGTGCGTAGCTTTAAGGATTCTCGTATTCGAATTCTTACTCGGGCACACAGGGGCGTCACGGAATCCTCTATTGAGGCGATTAGAGTAGCAAGAGCACCTCTGATCGCGAGGATGGATGCTGATGACATATCCCATCCCAATCGGTTGGCTTTACAGGAGGACTTCCTATCCTCTCATTCCCAGTTTTCGGCAGTCAGTGGGCAGGTAAGATTACTCACTCCCGTCGGTGAAGGAATGCAACGATATGTCGATTGGGTGAATAGTTTGAAGAATGCAGAGGATATCGCGAGGGGGCGTTTTGTAGAATGTCCAGTGATTCAGCCCTCCATGATGGTGAGGAGGGCCGCCTTGGATGAGGTCTCGGGATATCGACGGTGCGAATGGGCAGAGGATCACGATCTTTTTCTGCGAATGCTGAGGAGGAAGATGCTCATAGGTAAGGTTGATGATCTCGTTCTTTCGTGGCGAGATGGGCTTGGCCGGTTGACCCGGAGGCACCCATCCTATGCAGAGGAGCAGGTATGGAAGATGAAGGCTCATCACCTTTCTCTTGAGGAGAGAGTTACTGAGCGAGGGGTTGCCATTTGTGGCGCAGGACCAATTGGGAAGAGGCTCGCGCGCCTGCTCCAAGTCGAAGGAGTTCAAGTGAATGGATTCTTTGAGGTGAACCCTCGCAGGGTGGGAGAGCGGATCTCTGGTGCAGAGGTGGCAGGGCCTGCAGAATTCGGAAGGCGCTGGCGGGACTCTACCCTTATCGGAGCGGTAGGTATTCCCGGGGGGCGGGAGACGGTGAGAAAGTTAGCCGTGGATCAGGGGTATCAGGAGGGAGAGGATTTCTGGTGCTGCTGCTAGAATGTCAGGATTCCAATGCCTGGTGAGCCAGCGTGGAATCTCGTCTGTCAGTCCGCCTCTAAAGTCTCGAGAACCCTCTGATTCGCTGACGGCCCTTCCATGAAGGTGTTCCCCTTCAGTCCAAAGCAGCACAGGACTTCAAAGTGCCCTGACTCGAGCGCTTGGCGAGCAAGATCCTCCGCAGACAGAACCAGTTTCCCTGCTCGTTTTACCAGCTCAAAAGAGATAGGCCCCACGCCATGATACGCGCGATAAATCACTTCTGAGCAAACCAACCGGTCAGCCTTTCGGAAGTCGAAGACAAAATCATAGAGCTTGCCCTCATGGCTGATGGCTCGCTTCAAAGCCTCTTGAATGGGTGCGTTTGCGAGGATCGGGCGAAGCACAAAGAAGGCATCCACACCTAGTGCTTCGGGAAGGTGACGGAAAAGAACGCCGTCTTTTTTTGCCTCAAGAACCTCTGTCTCAGGAGAGGATATGGGAGGAAGGCCAAGGATGTCACGCTGTTTCAAGTTGCCCAGGTAAAGGGAGGCATGGGGCCAGAACCCGGGCAGGAACAAGTTGCTCATGGCATCATCGTGACGGGTTACTATGACGTCGCCGGGAGAAAGTTTGGTTGCAGTGGTGAGGCATATTTCGCTACTGACCCTGTGATCCGCCTGGGTTCTTCGGATGAAGGGTTGCTTCATGTCTGCGATAGCGCTGCCACTCAAACGGAAAAGATGAAACATGACCCGCCTGTAACTGGCTACCTGTCTGAGTTTGAAGGCGTGTATTCGGTAGCGGATCTTTCTTTTGATAAACTCTCGTCGGCTACTCTCAAAAAAAGGCTCCTCGGCATGCAGCCAATCTGCCAGCACTCCCATGCCGGAGGATTGTAGGACGTCGGTAATTTCCTCGCGGTGTGCTTCGTAAAAGCGCCACGCCTCATGGTATCTCCACATCCAGCGAGCTGACGAAAAATTGCGATAGATTCCGGTCAGGCTCTTCTCCTTGATGCCGAAGCGCGTTTCGGCCTCGTCAAGTTTCTTCCAGACCACCGGACGGTCCTTTGCGAGGTCTACAATAAACCCTGCACTGCGCATCAGCATGGCAGTTGCGCAGAATGCCAGACCGAAGACGCGCAGTCTCAGGCTCCAGTCCGGGTTGCGGCGCTCATCGAGCAAAGGGCGCAGAGTGAGGACGGTTCCCCATAGCGAGGTGCGTAAGCCGAGATAGAGAGAGTAGGTGTCTCTCAATCGCTCATCCTCATCTGGGAGGTAATAGCCCCGCTCTTGGGCTGCCGAGGCATCCGCAATTTCCTGTGTCAGGGTCTGTTCCCGAGGTAGTGCCGGCGCTACTGCTGACAGGGTTCGCCATGCTGACGCCGCAAGAGACTCAGGAGTCGTTTGGTCATGCATTAAACGGAAAGGGTCAGTGAGTGCCTTGTCAGGCCAGAATTCCCTTGATCACTTTTCCATGAACATCAGTAAGACGGTAGTCACGGCCTTGAAACCGATGAACCAGACGCTCATGATCGAATCCCAGTTGGTGGAGAATTGTGGCTTGTAGGTCATGAACGTGGACGGGATTTTCAGCGGGGCTGAATCCTAGCTCGTCGCTCTTACCGTGGGTGATCCCTCCTTGTATTCCTCCCCCAGCCATGAACATGGAATAGCAGTCTGGGAAGTGGTCCCTTCCCAGAACCTTGCCTCCTGCGGTTCGGCCTTCTCGGAAGGGTGTTCGCCCAAATTCTCCGCCCCAGATGACCAGCGTATCCTCAAGGAGTCCCCGCTCTTTCAGATCCCGAATGAGGGCCGCAACGGGCCTGTCCATCGTAGCGCACTTTTTCGTAAGGCCGTCTCTGATATCTTCCTTCGGGTTGGTTCCATGAAAATCCCAGCCCCAGTCGAAGAGTTGAACAAAACGCACGCCTTTCTCAAGGAGGCGGCGGGCGAGCAGGCAGTTGTTCGCCAGACTGGAGGCTCCAGGAACGGCTCCGTAACTGTTCAAGGTCCCTTCTGGTTCGCGGGAAATATCCATCACTTCGGGAACCGAAACCTGCATTCGGTAAGCCAATTCATACTGCGCGATGCGGGTCAGTGTTTCAGGACTGCCCAGTTCCGCAGCTTGAATTTCATTCAGGGTGCGCAGGGCGTCCAGCCCCTTACGGCGTAGTTGGCGCGACATGCCCTTGGGATCTTTGACGTAGAGGACAGGATCTCCCTTCGACCGGCACTGAACCCCTTGGAACACAGAGGGGAGAAACCCGCTGCCCCATGCATTTTTCCCGGCACTCGGCTGGATGCCGCCAGAGATCATCACCACGAAGCCCGGCAGGTCTTCATTCTCAGATCCGAGACCATAGGTAACCCATGAGCCCATGGAGGGCCGGCCTTGCCGTGGCGAACCGGTAAGCAGAAAAAGCTGAGCGGGTGCGTGATTGAACTGGTCGGTATACATGGACCGAACCACACATATCTCATCAGCGATACCGTGAAAGTGAGGAACTGCATCTGAGAGCCAGGTTCCACCCTTGCCGTGCTGGGTAAAGGTGCGGGGTGTCCCCATGAGCTTTGGCTTTCCCTTGGTGAAGGCGAATTCCTTTCCCTTGATGAATTCATCAGGGCAGTCCTGACCGCTTCGCTTTACTAACTCTGGTTTGTAGTCAAGGAGGTCCAGGTGGGGTGGGGAGCCAGCACAGTGAATGTAGACGACCCTTTTGGCCGCTGGTTCAAAATGGGGTTTGCGGCTTGTGAGGGGAGCGGGCGGCAGCTCCGCTCCGGGAAGATGACCTGCTCCCAATGCAGAGAGGGCAATTCCCCCGAGCCCTACCTGACAATCCTTGAGGAAGTGCCGGCGGGTCAGGTGCTGCAGATGTGCTTCGTTAGCGCCAAAGGGTTTCTGGATCATGGTTTCTGAAAGATCTCGTCGAGGTTCAGGACTACATTTGCAACGGCGGTCCAGGCTGCAAGAGAGACGACATCAGAGTTCTCAGGAGAAGGGCCCCTCGGCTCGGTTGCCAGAGATTTGGCCGCTGATGCATCTGAGAGGAACGAGCGGTAGGCTTGCTCATAAAGATCGGTGAGGGGCTTGATTTCGACGGGCTTGGGAGGTCGGACCAGAGCAAGTCGGAACATTCGTTCTACAACAGGCGAAAGCTTATCAGAGGATGTTTCCTTCAGAGCTCTCCGGGCTAGGGCCTGCGCAGCTTCCACATAAACAGGGTCATTCAAGGTCACCAGAGCCTGAAGGGGCGTGTTCGTCTGGGATCGCCTTACAGTGCAGACCTCACGGCTTGGGGCGTCGAAGGTTGCCATTGAAGGGTATGGCATCGAGCGTCGCCACTCAGTGTAAATGCCCCTGCGATAGCGGTCTTCACCAGTGCTGTCGCTCCAATCTGTTGATCCGCCGAATGCGGCGCGCAGTCCGAGCTTGGGTCGGGGAGGACGGGTCGGGCTGCCGAACATTTTCTCGCTTAGGATTCCTCCGATGAAAAGGGCTTGATCACGTATCATCTCGGCTGAAAGACGGTTCCGTGGTCCCCGTGAAAGAAGTCGGTTGAAGGGGTCTGCCTCGAGAAGTTCTGGGGTAACCTTTGAGGACTGCCGGTATGTCGACATGCTCACCAGAAGCTTATGGAATTTCTTCATATCCCATCCGCTCTCGATGAGTTCGACGGCAAGCCAATCGAGAAGTTTAGGGTGGGATGGATACTCTCCCTGAGAGCCAAACTCCTCGCTTGTGGAAACCAAACCGGTGCCATAAAGGGCTTCCCACTGGCGATTAGCAATTACCCTGGCAGTGAGAGGATTATCACTGCTCATGATCCATCGTGCGAGTGTGAGACGATTTAGAGGGGCTTCTGCGGGAAGCGGATGCAGGGCGGCAGGGGTTCCCTCGCTTACCTCCTCGGCTTTCTGCTTGTAGTTGCCCCTTATTTGAACGTGTGTTTTACGGCGTTTGCTGGCGGGCAGTTCCCGCATGATTGGCACAGTGGTCGAGGCTTTAAGGCCAGCAAGCTGTTGCTCGAGGTCCTTGATTCTCTTCTGAGCTCTGGCAGTTGCAGGGGCGATCGTCCGGTAGTAATTTCCGATCAAGTTTTTCTCATCAGTAGTTCTGGGGCGAGATGCAAGCGCCTTGCGGACTGCGGACGGTATCCCGATCCACGGGCCTGCAGCCGAATCGCTCGTAAATGAGACGCGGAATCTCGCCATGGTAGTAGTCGGCCAATTTGATTCCTGATGAATGTCTAGACGCAGGCGGCCTCCCGCTTTGATAGGTTTACTGGGCGCGACGAGGAGATAATGGTCTTTCTGATGCTGTGGAGAAAGGGCCCATCCTTTCGCCGAATCCAAGGTGGAGGCGAGAACCGCCTCTGCCGGGAACTTCTCCTGTGCGAAGCTCGCGCTGGCAGCAGACAGCGGTATGAGTTGGGCTCCTGAGGTGGAGAAGGTTGTGCTCGGCGAGGGAACTTCGCGTGGTTCCTTCTTCCATACGATTGAGCGATCCTGGTCCAAAATAGTAATTCGATAACCGGCGAGTCTTGAGGCTGTATCCCCATCGGTCCTGTTCCAGAGCACGATTTTGTCAATGTCTCCGGGTACTCCGAGATCCACCTCCCACCATTGATCAGATCCCCCTGCAGTATGACTGGTAGATTTCTTCGTGAAAATACCGTTGGTATTGCCGTCGATGGCGAGATTGGCGGGTCCCTCGAAACCGGTGGAGATCTGGGAGGCTTTACCTTTCATGGCGATATTACGGCCGGATGAAAAGACCTCGACTTCGGCGAGGTGAAGGAACTTGTCGTTACCCGGTAATTCTACCCGGACAAATTGGCCCTTGATTCCGGCTGCCGAGTCGGGTGGCAAGCGGGTTGCGGTAATCCTGTTGATGACAACGTTGTCTTTCCGGCCGACCGTCCCTTTGTGAGCAAGAAGGTCCAAGCGAAGCCCCCTTACTTCGTCGGTGAGAGGGAGTTCTATGCTGTAAATCGACCGATCCGGGTTTCCTCCGCTGGCAACGATCACGCCATCGTCTTCGGCGGAAAGCGTCGCGCCTCCTGTTGCAGACAATTTCGAGGGGTTCGCTGGATTCCAAGTGAGGGAGCTTGGAATTTTCTTCTCCCACTGTTCCTGCATTCCGGCCAGTTCGGGGCCGCTTTTTGTTAATGTCGTTTTGAGTTCACGAATTTCTTTCCGTAGGTCGGTCTGACGTTTCCGTTGCTCCGCAGTGAAGACTTCGACGAGAGGGGCTTCATTCCGGCGGTCGGCATCCTCGGAGTTGTTGAAAAACGCCAGCATCTGGAAATATTCGTTCTGGGTGATCGGGTCATATTTGTGAGTATGGCACTGTGCGCATGCCATCGTCGTCCCCATCCATGTCTGCATCGTGGTGTTGACCCGGTCTACGACCGCGACATTCCGGAATTCTTCATCATTAGTGCCGCCCTCGTTATTGGTGAGGGTATTGCGATGAAAAGCGGTGGCGACGAGTTGATCGTTGTCTGGATCGTCAAGGAGATCTCCCGCAAGTTGCTCGGTGGTGAACTGATCAAAGGGCATGTTGGAATTAATTGCTCTTATGACCCAGTCGCGGTAGGCCCAGATTGTCCTTGGGGGGTCATCAGCGTAGCCAGCTGAATCAGCGTAACGCGCGAGGTCGAGCCACTGCCGGGCCCAGTGTTCCCCGTAGGAGGGCTTCGCAAGCAAGGTGTCCACATAGCGAGAGTAGGCATCCTGCGATGTGTCCTGCGCAAAGGCGATTGCCTCCTCTGGGGATGGAGGGAGGCCGGTAAGGTCAATGGATACCCTTCGGGCGAGGCTCCACCGGTCGGCAGGAGCTGAAGGCTGGAGTCCGTTTTCTTCAAGCTTTGAGAGAATGAAATTATCGGCATGAACGGTGGGCCATTGATCTTTCGTAATAGAGGGAGGGGTGGGCCTTTCAGGAGGCTGATAGGACCAGTGCTGATCAAATTGGGCTCCTTCTTTCACCCACTGTTTGAGAAGTGCGATTTCCTTAATAGCCAATCGGCTCCCCTTTCCCTTCGGGGGCATCCGCTCGTCCTCGTCCTCTTCGATAATGCGCGCGATCAATTCGCTTTGCTCGATCTTGCCGGGTACGATGGCCGAGTATCCTCCCAGGTCCTGAGTTGCGCCCTCGTGCGAATCGAGCCGTAAGTCCGCTTTGAGCTCGGCCTCGTCCGGACCATGACAGGCGATGCAGTTGTTGGAGAGAATCGGTCTGATGTCTCGGTTGAAGTCGATCCCTGCACTTGCGGCGGCGGCCGAAAGCAGCAAAAGAAGCAGGTGTCGGAAGGATGTGGTCATCAGGCCTCTGGGTAGGGTAGAAGATGGGATACCGCGAGGCTATCGCATCTTCTGGTGTGGGGGGAGCGGATTTGCCCTCAAAATTAGTGAGATATTCGGGTGAGAACCCACAAAATGGGGCTCTTGGGCACTTTTAAGGGAGTTCTTGGCCCTGAAGGAGAGTTCCGCCTTGATCGAAACAGAGTAATCGGGGAGGTTTCCATCCCTTCCGGCGGGGAGTAGCTCAGCTTGGTAGAGCGCTGGCTTTGGGAGCCAGATGTCGCAGGTTCGAATCCTGTCTCCCCGACCACCTCCCCTTTCGTGGGGTGGTCGGTCTATTCCGGAATGGAATAGTAGAGTTGCTCGAGAGTCAGGACGACGTAAGAGGTAACGAGAATGTCATCGTTCTCCCACCACCGGGAATTTTCGTTTACCCAGGAACCATCCTTGCTCTGGTTGCTTACGAGAAGACGGCCAAGTTCCTTGCGCCAGTCAACTTTGGTTCCATCGGGGCGTTCGAGCTGGTCGATACCTGCGGCGACCAAACTTTTGGTCATGGCGTGGTAGTAGTAATACAGGCCCTGTTGTCCAAGGCCGGGGTTCTCTTTCAGAGTGTAGTTATCTCCCAGCCACCTGAGGACTGATTTGACGCGCTCGTCGCTTGGATCAAGGTCAGCATAAATCAGGGAAAGGAGTCCCGCATAAGACATCGATCCATATGAGCGTAATGCGGTCCTCCCGTCTGGCAGTTCCTTCTCACCCGCTTTGCTGTCTCCGGGAAAGTAGACGAACCCGCCTTCGTCTTCTTTGGAGACGGCGGTGATCTGGTCGTTAGTCGATTCCTTATTCTGGCACCGAGAGACGAAATTGAGAGCGGCTTTCCAATTGAGTTCGGGCTGCTTTCCGACCTTGTTGTCCTTGGCAATCTGCCGGGAGTGGTAGAGTGCCTCGATGGCGAGGTAGGTGTTCGACATGTCGGAGTGAGCGTAGGTTCCGCCATATCCGATACCGCCATCATATTTATTGTCAGCAGTGCCCTTGCTACCCCAATCAGTTTGCTGGTTGATAAGGAACTCCCGAGCCTTGAGAATCATTGGCTGATCCTCTTCCCGGTCGCGGGCCAGAAGTGCCATGATCGCGGATGAAGTGTTGTAGGTGGCCAGCCCCTTAACGTAAATTCCTCCATCATCCTTCTGTTGTTGGACGAGCCAATCAAAACCCCTTTCGATGTGCTTTGGATGAGGCTTGGTATAGTCAAGGCCCGGGTCGCGCATCATGGCGGCAAGGACGAGGGAAGTGAGGGCAGGTGTCTCTTTCTCTCCCCAGAGGCCATCCTTTTCCTGCTGGCTTTCAAGGAAGGAGTTTCCCTTTCTGATGGCCCGCTCCATTTCGAGGCGAAGGGATAGATACTCGCTCTGCTGCTGTCCTGCAGCCGGCGGAGAGACGATCAGGATGGAAACGATAAAAATCAGGGAGAATAGGGATTTCATGGTGTTCGAGGGGAGAGTTTGATCGGTTACTTCGCTTTGCCAGCAGCCGGACTCTTGCCTTTGACGAAGGGTTTAATGGTGACGGTGACTGGTGTTCCTACTTCGGGTATCCGGGCGGTTGTGGGAATCCAGACATCATCCAGAGCGGCATCCCGTCCCGGCCAGTTAAAGAGGGACGAGTTCGTTGTGAAAAGAGCAACGATGTCTCCGGAGGCCTCTGCCTGAAAAGATTTTTCATGAAAGTATGAGCCTCCGTAGACCCATGGCTTGGGCGCAAGCGGTTTCTGGGTGACCGTATTTGTGATCCAATCGTTGAGAGTTGCTCCTTCGGCGCCACCCGACTTGCCTTTCCAGCGAAGCTGAATTTCTGCCCTCGCCGCATTGCGCGTTTTCTCTGGAACGTCAGGAAACTTTCCGGTTGGACGGAAGTCTTCACCGAGGATTGGGAAGAGTTCCTTGGATTCTTCGTAGCCAAGAATCTTGAGGGCGATATTCACATGAAACGGACGCGCCTTGGTGATGAGAATAGCCTCATGAATTTTTCCGTTCTGGTGCACGATAGCATACTCCAAAGCGCCCTCCTTCATGTTGACCTCCGCAGGGAAGCTTATTTGCCGGGTCTTTTGCTCGAAGCCAACAATGCCGACCTTGAATTTACCATTCCCGAGATCCTGAACAGGCGGGGCCTCGACAGAATTTGGCCCGTCTGCAGCAAAGGCGAGGGCTCCGGTGAGGCCCAGGGTCATAGCCAAGAGGGTTTTAAGCATGGTGGAAGTGTGGCGCGGTTCCGAGGCGGTGTCAAAGGGGCACGAGGGTGTCTTGCGGTAAATCTAAAAAAGGCTAATAATTGGTCAGCGTCTGCCTATTCAGTGAGCAGGGCTCTGGAGCCATGGATTGCGCTTGGGCCCGTGATCGAGGCTATTATCGCGTATGAGTCTAGTTTTGTCCGCCTGAATCTTGATTGAGGGACTCGGCGAACCGGAACCAGTGGAGGCGGGTAATCTGGCGTTGAAAATCCAGCTTGGGATCACCCGGGTGACTACTGTTCTCTGGTGCGACAATGCCATTCAGTCCCGCGAGTTCCTGTCGAAGTAACTGGTAAGCGTTCGACAGGATCAGGAGTTGGTGGTGCTCCACTGCGTCGTTGGCAGGGGCAAGGCCTTGGGATTTTGATTCTCCTTTTGAAGAGCTGGAAAAATATATCGTGACGGGTAATTCAGCGGTGGTCTTGCGTGAAGCCGAGCTCACGCGTGCTTCGATCAGCAGAGTGTGGTCCGAGTCTTTGCGGAGAAAATCGGCAGCTTCTTGGATGGCTGCCTTTTGGTTTTGCGAAGCAGTTTTCCGGGTTGCCATTTGAAGAAGGATGGGAATATCGCCAGCAGGGTCGATGTTCCAATACGTCAAGGTTGGGCGAATCCGCATGATGGCGTCCTCGGCGGTCTTACGTTCTTGAGGTGAGGGGCGGCAGGAGTCGAGGACTCGTTCCCAAGCGAGAAGAGAACGGTCCCAGTGGCCTTGAGTCTCCAACTCGGTGGCAAGACTTACCATGTGGCCGGCACCCTTGGAGGCATACTCGGAATATTCCGCGAGTCCGGGAGCGCTTTCGATGTCTCCGAGGTCGAGGTCGCTTTTTGGGGGTGGTTCCGGGGTTGGCATTTCCGCCTCTGGCGCGGGTCCAGATGCTACCTTAGGCTTTACCGGGTCCGTCATGAACTCGGGAAGTGGTTTGACTGTTCCAGCAGGAGAGAGAAAGTCCATGTTCCTCGTGCGGAGCCACCAGCACACGGCTGCCGACACGACAACTGATCCAATAACTACAGGAACAGGAATCCGCATGGTTACGGAGAGTCTCCGTTCCTAGTCAGGAATTCAAGCCTTGTGGGGAGCGAGAAGGTTGAATTATGTCCGGCAGGCCGGCGGTGCGGCGATGGAGAAGTGCTATCGCCTCTCTGCGCTCTTTACCTGAAGAGCGCGTTTGCCGACCCGGTCACGCAGGTAGTGAAGCTTCGCCCGGCGTACTTTGCCGCGGGTCGTCACCTCAACCTTCGAGACCCGGGGGGAATGTAGCTGGAACACTCGCTCCACTCCTTCTCCATAGGAAATCTTCCTTACAGTAAAGGCGGAATTGACCGAACTCCCACGCCTGGCAATGACTACGCCTGCAAAAATCTGGACCCTTTCCTTGCCTCCTTCACGAACGAGGGTGTGGACCTTAACGGTGTCTCCTACGTTAAAATCAGAGATTTCCTCCTTGAGTTGCTCCTGCTCGATTTTCCTGATGATGTCCATGGATTGTATTGGGGAGGGAGGATGAGTTTGTGGAGCACCGGTTCAAACAGTGCTCTGGGGGGCGGGAGGGCTACACGATGCCCCCGGCAGATGCAATCGTTTTTTGCATCTCTGATCCTAGTTTTACTGGGGATAGAGGATTCTACCGCAATTCTCGCAATTCACCAGTTCCTTGCCGGCTTGCACTCGGACCATGGTTGCCGGAGTGGCCTTGACGTGACAGCCGAGACATTGCCGCTCGCGTGTTATCTGCACCACTACGGGTGATCCTAACTTATCCAGGAGGCGTTGGTAGATAGAGATCGTGTCCTCTTCAATGCCAACGAGCAGCTGTTTCCGCTCTCCTTCGAGAGATTCTGCCTCCCGGGAGAACTGATCCGCCCGTTTTTGGAGCATCTCCACCTCTTCATCTACCCCCCCCTTTGTCCTCGCGTAAGCTGTTTCCGCCTCCGCCAATAATATTTTCAGCTCATCGCTCTTTTCCATGAGCTCCAGTTCACGGGTCTCGAGTCCATCGATGTCTTGGGAGTAGTGGGTGACTTTGACCCCCAGAGCTTGATATTCCTCGTTCTTTTTGGTCTCGAACTGCTGCGTTTTAAGCCGAGAGATGGATTCTTTGCGGGTTCCGATGTCAAGTTCGACACCCTTGATGGCAACCTCATTCTCCTGAAGAGAGGCTTTCGCCTCGTCCACAGCGGCCTGATGCGCCGCCAGCCGCTTTCCGGCCAGTTCCTGCTCCATAGGGATGCGTGTCAGTTCCTTGCGGAGTTCTTGGAGGCGGAGGTCCCGTTCCTGCAGACTCAGTAGTGCGGTGATGTCTGGCGGCATTGACCTTTCCTAGCCTACCAGCTCATAGGGTCAAGGTCCCGTCTTCAGTGTCCCGCTTAAGAGGGCGCCCTCAGTAGAAAGTTCGCCCGGAATATGTTGAAACTGGCTCTCTTAGGGGCAATCCTCATCATGTCGCCCGGTAGATACCTGTCTGATGAGTCTCCGCATCCAATGCCCCGCCTGTCAGCGCCAATTCACAGTCGATGAGGAGCTGAAAGGGAGGACTGTGGAATGCGGGTCGTGCGAAAAGCAATTTATCGTCGATAAGGATTCCATTATTAGGGAGCGCGATCGCTATTTTCCGGGTGATATTAAGAAGCCGGGGTTGAAGCACTATGGAGTAGCTCCGAGTCAGTCCGAATCCAAGCCCCGGGTTGATTTTGCCACTGCTCTTTACAGCGAAGCGGCAAGCGCTGCGGATGTGATTCCACCGGCTCCCGGGCGGACTATCGCCGGGATAGCAGGTATATTCATTCTCTTGGTCTATCTCATCGCTTTAGTCTTCGGTTGGATGGGACAGGGTTTCTTCGGTGAGATGGAAACCGCGAAGCGAATCTTACTTAGTGGATTTGTTATCGTAGTTGGGCTATTACTTATTTTTACCGGAGGTCTCCGTCGTCAGAAGCAAGCGATTCTGGGAGGGGTGGGAGTTGCCCTAGTAGTATTGGGGCTGAGTATTTTTATGCCTTCCGGGGATCCGTTGACCCGGGGGCCTGCTTCTTCAAAGCAGACTCCTGCTGAAAGGGTGTTTCCCGATTCTGAGCCGGTCAGGATGTCGGAAGAGAAAGCCCGTTTAGAGATGACCTATGATCCGATCCAGAGAGCGATTGATACATTTGGCCAGGAATCTGTGTGGGCACTCTGGGCTCCTCAAATGGGGCAGCATTTCCGATACCAGATTCAAAGATATCTTCAGCGGAAGACCGGGTCTGCTGCTCGGCCGGCATTTTACCCCCGGGGAGAGGGAGGGCTTTTGGTTATCGAAGGGGTTGTCATCAAAATGCCGGAGTTAGTTGGTCTCGTGGAGCGTTTTGCGAGCGTGGAAGACGTCTATGAGGATCTCCGAGTATTGCGGGTTGAAGTGAAGGGGGAGAATCTTCTGGAACCCAGCTCGGAGCTTGAAGTCCGATTAAACGATACGACCAGTGAGTCCTTTATTGTACTGAACCGGAAGGAGCTGGAGCATATTGACGTTGATAGAGTGAAGGATGCCGCTCAGCGGCTTTCAACGGTGGAGCCAACCCGGTTTCGGACTGAAATTTCGGGGCGGCTTGTGGAATTATTGGATGAGGAAGCCGATACGGATTTCCGTTCGACGATCTGCAAGGCTATCATGGTCTGGTCTTCTCCGGGCGACGGCGCAGAGCGCGCGGTGGTTCGCCTTGTCTCAGATCTTATTTCCAGTCAGCAAAGCGTTCCAAAGAGCACGATTCAATTTCTCGTCGAGCGACGTTCCGCAGGATTGATACCCCTGTTGAAAGAGCTTTGGGAGAAGGCCCCGCTAAGTTGGGAGGGGGAGGTTATTGCCATGGGTAGTGAGATGGAGGAAGTCATCGCCTCGTCGATCGATTCCGGTGACGATTTAGCGGCCCAGAGGTCTGCCTTGCTCATTCTCCGACGAGTGGGGACGGAGCTAAGTCTACCCAAGCTTCGAAGCGCACTTGAAAAATCTGAGAAGGGATCTGATGTGGTTCTCCTGATTGAGCGGGCGATCGAGGGCATCGAGAGCAAGATGCGGAACACGGGAGAAGCGCCAGAGCCTGAGGTGGAGCCTCTCGTCGCACCGGAGGTGGCCCCTGCGCCTGAGGTAGAGCCTCTCGAAATTATTGAGGAAGAAAAGCCGGATGAGCCGGAGGCCGTCCCGCAGGATAATTGACCACGAGTATGCCGCTTTGGCGGGCAACCGTATGCGCTGCGGATTTACAGCGGTCTTTGGGAAGGGTCGTGGATTCTAACTCCCTGACGATTTGTTGTTTAAAGAGCTTTGACTCCGTAGTTTCGCAGGGCTTTAGGAGGTGAGGGCGGGGTTTTCTTGGTAATATTTGGCAGTGCGGCGGCTGATTGAAGCACACGACGTTCTTGTCCTAGGGGCCCCAATCATGCTCCTATCCACCCATGAGACGACGCTCCTTTCTGCGCACCGCCACCGCTACTGCTCTTTTCGCCGGCCCCACCCGGAGTCTCCTCGCTCTTGAGGAGAACGACAAGTTTCGCCGGCAGATAGGAATTCAACTCTACACTCTTCGTAATCAGATTAGGAAGGACCCCCTTGGTACTATCAAGGCGGTCAAGGAGGCCGGCTACGCCCAAGGGGAGATGTATGGTTTTCCTAATTGCGAGCCGATGATCAAAGCGGCCAAGGCGGTGGGACTCCAGTTGCACTCCTCACACTTTGAGTGGGAGTCAGTGGTTAACCCAGCCGACAAGGAGTTCACCGACTTCCGCAAGACTCTTGAAAAGGCTACCGAGGTAGGTCTTAGCCATCTTGTGATCCCTTACCTCCATGGTAAGGATCGTGAAACCCTCGACAATTACAAGCGCACTGCCGAGAACTGTAACAAGGCGGCCTCACTGGCAAAGAAGGAAGGTGTCCAACTGGCCTATCACAACCACGCCTTTGAGTTTGAGCCCAAGAAGGACGGCGTTTCCGGATTCGACGTCTTCGTCAAGGAATTCAGCTCTGAGATGCAGTTCGAGCTTGATGTTTTCTGGGTCAAAGTGGGCAATATCGAACCAGTCCAACTCATCAATAAGCTCAAAGGACGTATCTCCCAGCTTCATCTCAAGGATCTGAAAAAGGGCACTCAGGTCCCCAGTTTTGGAGGGCTGCCAAAGGAGGCGTTTAAGGAGCTGGGCAAAGGTATGATCGATATGGAGCCTATCATTGTTGCTGCCCACCAAGCCGGGGTATCACACTGCCATGTCGAGCAGGATCATAGCCCTGCGCCCCTTAAGAGTATTGTGGAGAGCATGACCTACCTGAAGAGCCTGTAGTTCTTTTCCGCAAAGAACCACAGCGTGCCGGTATGTTAGTCAGGAATCAGAGAGGGCCCGAAGGGGATGTTAGTGTGAGTGCAGCCTTTGAGGGTTTCGGAATGGTAGTTCTTTAAGTGGCTGTCCTGCGACCAAGCTGGGCTCATAGTTCACATGGCAGGTGGATGAGTATCCGATCTCATTACCGATGTAGATATCGGCACAGGCAGAATTCGAGGGGTCTCGACTATCGAGGGCTCGGCCAGCGAGGTCTCAAATAACACCGGGTAAACGCAGGACCATGGTGCTGCTGGGAACGCGGCAGCACTGTCTGCGACCTCGAGATCCTGCCGGCTCGGTGTTTGGTTGCCTAATTCCTCTCTCCCAGTTCACTATGATTGTATTTTGACTCAGGTTTTGTAGTTTTTCCTCCCATGCCGCCGTGGCGGAATTGGTAGACGCCGCGGACTTAAAATCCGCTTCCGGTAACGGAGTGAGGGTTCGAGTCCCTCCGGCGGCAGGGCATGGGCATTGAGCACTATTGAATGTGTTTCAGGATTATATTGTTCTGCTGAAGCAGGGAGGATCGCTTTCTTCCGAATTGAAAAAGGGAGGTTCCCGTGAGAGGTAAAGGCCACATGAGTCCGGAAGAGGTATCTTCACCAGATAAGGGAGACTTGCCTGTCGGAACGGAGAGAGGCTCTGAGGTGCATGAGGAAAGCTGCCCTTTCGCGGCAAGCAGGGGTGTGCTTGATCATGCCCGTCGCTGGGATGCGCTCGCCGACAGTGCGTCTCTCTGTGACAACGATGGTCCTGAGCGGGCCGTCGAGGAAGGGGCCAGAGAGGCCTGGAGAGAATCGGTGCGCTGTATAGGGCGCCTGCACTGGCAATCCCTCCAAGTTGTAGACGCCCGGTCGATAACGGATCCCGATTCGGTGTTCGAGGCCTGCGTGAAGCATCTTGAAACTGCGACCAATGGAGGTCGGATCGTGCCAACCCAGACCGTCTTTGGGCGCTGGGAGGACCCCGGGAGGGAAATTCGAATATGGAATCACCAGCTCATCCGCTATGCGGGCTACCGTCAGCCTGACGGTGGGTTTCTTGGGGATCCCATGAACGTAGAGTTTACAGAGATTGTCCGTGCGCTTGGTTGGAGACCTCCTTCCGCTCCTGGTGCATTCGACCTGCTTCCCCTCGTCATTCAATGTGGGGAGCAATTGCAGGTTCGGGAGTTGCCGCCTAGCGTAGTTTTGGAGGTGGAATTAGAGCATCCTGAGCATGAGTGGTTCCACGCGCTTGGGCTGAAGTGGTATGCTCTTCCCACTCTGTCGGATATGTTGCTGGCTACTGGAAAAGAACTCTATCCCTGTGCTCCATTCAATGGGTGGTATATGGGGACAGAGATCGGCTCGCGGAATCTCGGGGATGAGGGTCGCTACAATCTGTTGCCAGTAATTGCTGAGCGACTTGGACTCGATTGCAAACGATCTCTGTTGTGGAAAGACCGGTCTCTTGTGGTGCTCAATGAAGCGGTGCTTCACTCGTTTGAGCGGGAGGGAGTCAGAATGGTTGACCATCATAGTGCATCCCGCGAGTTCCTCAAGTTCTGCAACCGTGAGGAGCAGGCCGGACGGGAGGTGCAAGCAGAATGGTCGTGGATCGTCCCGCCTGTTGCGGGTTCTGCCACCGGGGTGTTCCACCGGACATACCAGTTGCAACCCAGATTACCCAATTTTCTCCTTCAGCAGGAGCCGTGGAGAACGCAGAGGGGTAGGGAGCTCCTGGGCCGTTTCAGTTAGTCCGCCGGAGTGGGCGTGTCATCGATTCCAGTTCGGGGGCGGACTGCTCTGGAGAATCTGCCCCGGCTATCCACTGTCAGGGGAATAGGTGGCTTTGTCGAAATGACGGTCCGCGGCAGCTCAAATTCCATACTTCCTCCACACACTTATCACTGGTGTTGCCATGTGCCCTTGAATCGGGAGAATGCCATACGTGCATCACCGTGCTGTGATTCCTGAAATCCTCGACTCGCTACCTCCTGATGATCGGCAGGCGCAGCGCAGTCGGCGGGAATTGAGGTTCATCAACACAGTCATGGGGAATAGTCGCTGGATTCTTTCCTGCCTTTCGGGAGCGGCGGATGGTGCGGAAGTTCATGAGCTTGGAGCGGGGGATGGATGCCTTCTGAGAAAGATCGCAGCGCGGGGCTTTCGCCTCTGTGGCTATGACTTGTCACCGCGGCCTGCTGATTTGTGTGAATCACTACTCTGGCAGCAGGGAGATTTTCTTGAGAATGAACAGCCTTTGCAGGGTATTGTGGCGGGATCATTGATTCTGCATCATCTGGAAGTGGAAGAACTACAGCGATTGGGGAAACGGTTGCGGGGCGCAGATCAACTTTTGTTTGTTGAGCCTCTTCGCTCCCACTTGGCCCTTTTGCAAGGGTATGCACTGAAGCCATTTCTCGGTCCGGTGACCCGCCATGATATGATGGTGAGTATCCGTGCTGGATTCAGGCCCGGAGAGTTACCCCTGATGCTGGGTCTCGACCAGGAGTGGAAGGTAGAGGAGACCATGACCTTACGAGGAGGCATCCGGTTGAGGGCAATACGCGTATGAGGGAGATTACGATTGCAGGTGGTGGGTTGGCTGGGCTCTCTCTTGGAGTTGCACTTCGTCGTGCGGATGTGCCTGTCGTTCTGCACGAGGCCGGTCGGTATCCTCGTCACAGGGTCTGCGGGGAGTTTATCAATGGGGTGGGAGAGGAGACGCTCTCGAATCTGGGGATCGCGAATTTGTTTTCGAAGGCAATCCTCAGTCAGGAGACGCATTGGTTTATCGGGAATCGTCATATGTTTGCCGGAAGGCTGGAAAGGCCTGCGATTGGAGTCTCGAGAAACTGGCTGGATTTGAAGCTGGCAGGCATGTTTGAGGATCTGGGAGGATCTCTCCGTACGGGGTCTCGCCAAAAGGAACTGAGGCAAGAGGGTGTTGTCTGGGCGGCGGGTCGGAGAGGAAAGCGAAAGAGCAAATGGTTGGGGCTGAAGATCCATGTGGAAAATCTGCAGGATCTCCAAGGTCTCGAAATGCATATGGGCCGTAGCGGGTATGTTGGTCTTGCTCCGGTTGAGGAGGGAAGAGTCAACGTGTGTGGTCTTTTTCGTCTGCAGCATTATGGGGGGAGGGGGGCTGAGATGTTATGGAACTGTCTCACGGCTAATGGATTGAAGAGGCTTTCAGTCCGATTGCAGGAGGCGGGTCCCGACCCCAGTTCTTTTACGGCAGTCAGTGCTCTGGGGTTTGGAGGGCAGCCGGGGAACGATGGGCTTTTGGCTCTTGGAGATGCAGAGAGTATGATCCCTCCTTTTACTGGGAATGGAATGTCGATGGCATTTGAAGCTGCCGAGACCGCATTGGAGTCACTCCGTCAATATTCAGAGGGGATAGCATCTTGGGAAAAGGTGGTGCGGGATGTTCGTAGAGGTCTCAAGGCGAGATTTCGGCGTCGCCTTCATATGGCGCGTATTCTGCATCCGTTCTTGCTGACCCATACGGGGAGAGCTTTCCTGTCAGGAGCGACGCGTTCTGGGCTCCTACCCTTCAAGGCTCTTTCCCGCACTTTGCGTTAATACCCATAGCCATGTTTCTCGAATCTCTCACCACGGCGTTTCCCTCTTTCTCTTACAGCCAGAAGGACTGCTTGGAAAT
>MDSV01249523.1_pt1 | contig 18663 bp, 21 predicted proteins | sample 810851 | NCBI WGS metagenome assembly MDSV01 (sample SAMN05326640, study PRJNA326480) | marine metagenome | isolation source: seawater | place: Atlantic Ocean: North East | collected 2012 | reverse complement strand
TTTTACAATATCAAAATCTTGTGCATACAAATAACCTTTAATATTGCCATAAGTAAGTTGCCCTCCAAAAAAATATGAAGAATGATATCCATATTGCATTAAAGATCTATTTAAAGAAGGTAATTTTCGAGCTTTATCTATCTGATTAATAATTGCTACATTAGGGAAAACTGGAAAAGAAGAAAAAATAGAACTCATAGCCTGATCCGAAGTCCAGCCATTAGAATAAAAGTTAGTAAAATTCAAACCATCTTTTTCAAGTTCCTTATAACTAGGTGTAACTCCTTCTAAACCACCTAAACTTTCAATATTATCTGCCGACCAACTTTCAAGTAATATAAATATAATATTAGGCTTGTTAGTATCCAAAACACTAATAGGTTCATCAGCATCATCAATATCATCTATAGAATCAAAAAAATTAGATGCCATATCAGAAGAATATTTTTTGTAAGGATTTCCTTTAAAATTACTTTTACTTTTAATAATGCTTTGAACTATATTCCAATTAGGATTAACAGCGACATCATTTATTATGATATGTTCAGAAAAATACGCATCACTTGTATTAATAGGTATCTCTTGAATACCACCTCTTATAAAAAATAAAAAAAATAAAAAAACAAAAGGCAATCTAACAATTTTAATAAAAAACTGTTTAATTGTATATTCTTTGGTCTCAAAATTTTGATGTATTAAAAGAATATAAAGCCTAATAAATATAAATGTAATAATTATTGAACACAATAAAATTAAATAATGTTGTATTGTAGCAGTAGAAACAATCTCAATTGGGTTGCTAAGGTGAGTTAAAGCCTTAAAATTTAATTTAGTTTCCCATTCACTATATAATGAAATCTCACCACCAATTATAAAAGCAGAAATTATACACAATAAAATATTAAGCACAAGTATAATCCTACTTAAAAATAAGTTAATTTTCTTATTAACGAAAAATGAATTAATAAATAAAATCAATACTAGAACTACTGAATAATAAGAAATAAAAGATATATCTAGAGCAAAAGAAGCAGGTAATATTTTTAAAATTTCAACTAAAGAAAAGTCTGAAAATTTTTCTAAATAATTTACAATAAAAAAACATCTTGCTATTAAGAAATAGATCAACCAAAAAACAAATAACTTTAAAAAAAAATATATATTATTCATCTAATAACAATTCTTTTATACTCAAAAAAATATTGTCAAATTTATCAATTATATCTCTTTTATCTACCCACTCAACTTTTGTTATACCTTCTGATAATTGAGGCATAAGGTCTCCATCATAATCTGTTTGCATTCGAAACCAAAAAGTATGTTTAAGAATATTTCTTTTGCCTAATTGGTAAGTATGATAAGTTTCAGCCAATTTACTTGTAATATTTAGAGATACCACTCCACACTCTTCTTTAACCTCTCTTACTGCGCATTCTTTAACATTTTCATTAGGTTCTAACTTACCTTTTGGCAAATCCCATTTATCATTTCTATATATCATAAGAATTTGATTATATCTATTATAAACCAAACCTCCTGCAGCTTTAATTAAAGTTTTTTTAGAACAAAAACTTTTCCAATCACTAACAATGATCCTTTGATTGTTATTTATATAAACTTTATATTTTTGCATTATGATATATGATATTAAAATTGCTCAAAAAATTGCAAAATCATTATTGCAAATTAACGCAATTATTTTACAACCAAGAAACCCATTTATATGGGCTTCTGGATGGAGATCTCCAATTTATTGTGATAACCGAAAGACACTGTCTTTTCCTGAAATAAGAACACACATCAAACAAAGCCTTGCAAAAATTATTATCAATTATTTTAACGAGACAAATCTTATTGCAGGAGTTGCTACTGCAGGAATACCACACGGCTCTTTATTAGCTGAAGAGCTTAATAGACCTTTTATTTACACACGTTCAAAAGCAAAGGGACATGGTAAAAAAAACCAAATTGAAGGGCACTTTCAATCAGGTCAATCAGTAGTGCTTATAGAAGATCTAATTAGTAGTGGTAAAAGTAGTATTGAAGCAGCAAATACTTTAAAAAAATCAGGGTTAAAAGTAAAAAGTGTTATATCTATATTTACATATGGATTTAATACTGCTGCTCAAAATTTTAATAAGGCAGAATTAAAATATATATCATTATGTGATTATAATACATTATTAACTGAAGCAATTAAGCAAGGCTATATACAAGAAGCCGATTTATCTATACTAAAAGAATGGAGAGATAATCCTGCATCATGGAAAAAATAAATTTATGACAACATTTAAATCACCTGAAGTTAAAATAAATAAAAGTGCTGAATACATTTATACTAAAATTGGAGACCTAAATAATCTTAAGGGCATTATGCCATCTGAAATTAAAAATTTCCAAAGTACAGAAATGACCTGCTCATTTGAAATGCAAGGTATGCCAAAATTAGAATTAGAAATTACTGAAAAAATTAAATTCTCAAAAATTTCACTAACAGCGATCAAAAGTCAAATCCCGTTTACATTAGATTGTGTTATTAATGAAAACGGAGATCAATGCCAAGCAAGATTAGAAATTAATATAGAATTAAATATGATGATGAGAATGATGGTTGAAAAACCACTAACTCAATTTTTAGATATATTAGCAAGTAAAATGCAAAAACTTTAAAAAATCATTTTAATCTCTTTTAAATCAAATTTTTTAAGTTTACTTTCTGTTTCAATTATTATTAATCCTCGATCAGTAACCCCTCTAATTATACCATTGAATATTTGTGAATCAATTTCAAAAATTGAAACAATATCTTTCTTAAAAATTGAATTCAAATACTCAATATTTATATCAATACCTAATCTATAGTTTACAACACGTTTCTGAATATTAATTAATAGTTTATCTATCAATATGTTTAATGAAAAAAATTTACCTCTTTCTATCTTTAATGATGTGGCTTTAGGTGAATAATTGTTAAATTGAACTTGATTAACATTTAATCCAATACCTATTACAGAATGTGTTACTATGTTTTTTGAAATTATATTCTCAATCAACACTCCTGCAACTTTACTATTGCCAATTAAAATATCATTAGGCCATTTAATTTTTCCGTCTATTTTAAGTTCACTTAATAAATCAAGTATTGCAACAGTAACAATCTGATTAATCTCAAATTGCCTATCAATAGCTAAATGTGGTTCAATTACAATTGAAATAATAATATTTTTACCTTTTTCACTTTCCCATGACACGCCTCTTTGACCCCTTCCTTTCTTTTGGTATTCGGCAACAATAACTAAGCCTTCCTTAAAAACATCTTTACCCTTTAAAGAAAGAGCATATGTATTTGTAGAAACAACATCTTTAATATTTATAATATTATACTTATTCAAATCAAAAACATTTAATCATTATTTTCATATAAAAATGTATTTTTGCAATCGCAAATCTAAAATATATATGATTAAAAAACTTGACGAGACAAATATTCTATTAAAAAAAATAATAAATGTCATTCAAGAAGCAAAGGGTAAAGAAATAACTTCACTTGATTTAAGAAATATTGATTCTGCTATTTGTAAATATTTTATAATTTGTACAGGTACATCTAACATACATGTTAACTCGATAGAAAATAAAATAAAAAAAATAATATCAAAAGAACTAGCAGAAAAACCATATAATACTGAAGGTAATAATTTAGGTGAATGGGTATTAATAGATTATTACGATATTATTGTTCATATTTTTCAGCAGAAAACTCGAATATTCTACAATATTGAAGAATTCTGGGGAGATGCAAAGTTTAAAAGTTATAAATAAATTAAGAGATGAAAAAGAATAAGAAAAACAACTTCCCAGGAGGTATTAAAGGATTTAAATTTAAAATTTACTGGATTTATATAATTATTTTCATATTCTTTATTGGTTTAAATCTTATAGGCAATGATATAGCACAACCTACAAATTGGCAAGAATTTAACCAAGAAATGCTTCAAACACAAAAGGTCGAAAAAGTAGTTGTTGTTAATAAAGAAAAAGCATATATATATATTAAGAGAAACTTTTTATCAGAAGAAAAGTTTAGAAATGTAAGTAAAAAAACATTTGGAAACACTCCAAATTACGGTCCTCATTTTTATTTTGAAATTGGATCAGTAGAGACATTTGCAAACGACTTAAAAGAAGCACAAATATCTTTTTCAAATGATGAAAAAATATCACCACTTTATGAAACAAAAAATGACGTATTTGGCGACTTATTAGGGTGGATATTACCATTAGTATTTTTTGTTCTTATCTGGATTTTTATAATGAAAAGAATGAGTGGAGGTGCTGGTGGAGGACAAATATTTAATATAGGTAAAACACAAGGTAAATTAATTGATAAAGAAAATGTAAAAGTAACCTTCAAAGATGTAGCAGGTTTAGAGGAGGCTAAGGAAGAAATTACAGAAATTGTAGATTTTTTAAAATCCCCAGGAAAATACACGAAACTAGGTGGTAAAATTCCACGAGGAGCAATGCTTGTAGGCCCACCAGGAACAGGAAAAACATTACTTGCAAAAGCTGTTGCAGGAGAAGCAAAAGTCCCATTTTTTTCACTTTCCGGATCAGATTTTGTAGAGATGTTTGTAGGAGTTGGAGCAAGTCGAGTAAGAGATCTATTTAAGCAAGCCAAAGAAAAATCACCTTCTATTATCTTTATAGATGAAATTGACGCGATTGGAAGGGCTAGAGGTAAAAATGCTATGACTGGTAGTAATGATGAAAGAGAAAATACACTAAATCAACTACTAACTGAAATGGATGGTTTTGGAACAAATTCAGGAGTTATTGTAATGGCTGCAACAAATAGAGCAGATATTTTAGATAAAGCTCTCACAAGAGCCGGAAGATTTGACAGACAAATATTTGTAGACCTTCCTGATTTAGTTGAAAGAAAAGAAATATTTGAAGTTCACTTAAAACCAATTAAATTAACAAAAAATATAGATATTAACTTTTTAGCAAGACAAACTCCTGGTTTTAGTGGTGCAGACATTGCAAATGTTTGCAATGAGGCTGCATTGATTGCTGCAAGAAAATCAAAGAAACAAGTTGAAAAACAAGATTTTCTTGATGCTGTTGATAGAATAATTGGTGGTCTGGAAAAAAAATCAAAAATTATTTCTCCAAATGAAAAAAGAACAATAGCATATCATGAAGCTGGACACGCTACTGTTAGTTGGATGCTAGAATATGCATCTCCATTAGTAAAAGTAACAATTGTTCCAAGAGGTAAATCCTTAGGTGCTGCATGGTATCTGCCTGAAGAACGACAGCTAACAACTACAGAACAAATGCTTGATGAAATCTGCGCAGCTATGGGTGGAAGAGCAGCAGAAGAAATATTCTGTAAAAAAATATCAACTGGAGCACTATCTGATTTAGAAAAAGTGACTAAAATGACATATGCCATGGTAAGTATGTATGGACTAAGCAAAAAGGTTCGAAACATCTCATACTATGATTCCTCTGGACAAAATCACGGATTTACCAAACCTTATTCTGAAGAGCGTGCTAAACTAATTGACCAAGAAGTGAGTAAAATACTTGAACAGCAATACCAAAGGGCAAAAAATGTACTTATCAAGAACAAAGTAAAAGTTGAAAAACTAGGTACTGCACTATTAGAAAATGAAGTAATTTTTAAACATGACTTGGAAAAGATATTTGGAGCTAGAAAATGGAAATCATATGAGGAAGAACAGTTACTTAAATTAGATAATGAAAGTAAGAAAACAAAAAAATCTAAATTAAAAAATGATAAAACTGCTTAGTACTGAAAATCTTAACAATGCAGAAATAACCAGACAAATGTTAGAAGAAAATAATATTGATGTTGTTTTGCTTAACAAACAAGACTCATCTTACTTAATGTTTGGAAGTATTGAATTATATGTAAAAGAAAACCAATTAAAAAAAGCTATAAGTTTAATAAAATATTCAGAAAATGCAAGAAACAGCTAATAGAGCTATTTCAGGAATATTATATGTAATCATCATGCTTCTTGGATCATCTTATTCAAATTTTTCATGCAGCTTATTATTTATAGTATTAGGAATAATATCTATTTATGAAATGTGGAAACTTAGAATAGGAAAAAATAAAATAATTCCACTTTTATATATAGTTATACCTTTTTCTTTAATTCAAATCTTATGCTTTCAATTTGAAGGGAATTGGAAATCAAATCTAATTTTATTTATGCTTATCCTTACTTTTACATTTGATACATTTGCCTATTTAATAGGTGTAAAATATGGAAAGAATAAAATTATCCCTTCAATATCTCCAAAAAAATCATGGGAAGGATTTACAGGAGGATTTATTTTTACAATAATTATATCTTATATTATTTCGCAATATATATTCATTATTAACATGAATTTGGCAATAATTCTAAGCCTTACATTACCATTTACAGCAACAATAGGAGATTTTATAGAATCAAAATACAAAAGAGAAGCAAAAGTAAAAGACTCAGGTAATATTATTCCGGGGCACGGAGGAATACTTGATAGAATGGACGCATTAATGATTACGATACCAACTATTTATATCCTAACAAATTATTTTAAATGAAAATACATAAAGAAGGGCGTAAGTTTATAAAATATGAAATAATACTAATTATTTTACTATCTATTATATATACAATAATAGAAGTAAAAATTATTGAACATTTTATTGTTTTTTTACTTTTTATTTGTGTAATAAGTATTGTTTTTTTTAGAATACCAAATAGAGTATTTTATATTAAAGACGGTATTGTATATTCTCCATGTGATGGAAAGGTAGTAGTTATCGAAGAAACACTTGAAAAAGAGTTTTATAAAGATAAGAGAATACAAATATCTATTTTTATGTCCCCTCTTAATATCCACAATAACCTAAATCCAATATCAGGAAAGGTCAACTATAAAAAATACCATCCTGGACGTTTTTTATTTGCATGGAAACCTAAAGCATCTACAGATAATGAAAGAAGTACATTAGTTATCGAAAATAATAAAATATCTGTATTGTGTAGACAAATTGCTGGAGCATTTGCTAGAAGAATTATTACATACCCCAAAATAAATGAAGATGTTAAAGCAACTAACGAAATGGGATTTATTAAATTTGGATCAAGAGTTGACTTATTTCTTCCTACTGGCACAAAAATAATTACAAATATTGGAAATAATGTAAAAGGAGGACAAAGTATTATAGCTAGATATTAATAAATCAAAAAATATTCTATATATTTGTAATTGAAAAATAAAACCAAATTAAAATGAAAAAAATACTTATTAATATATTCTCACTATTATTTTTAGTAGGAATATCAAATTATGCAACTGCATGTTGCGGATCATGCGACAAATCATCAGATAGTACAAATGTTGAACAAGCTTCAGAAAAGAATAAGTCTTGTAGTAAAACAGCAAAAACTTCATGTTGTAAGTCAAAAAGTAAAAAAGGAAGTTTCAATTTCAATAAAACCAATAATTATGGACAAAAGAGTTCATGTTCAAAAACACAGTCTAAAAAATGCTGTAAAAGCAAAGCACAGAAATCAGATAAATCAGAAAACAAAGAAGATACTTTGAAAGTAGAAGCTTTAAAAGAAGATATTTCTGAAGAAGATACTGAAAAATAATAAAAATTATAATCAAATAAAGGCCACACTTATGTGTGGCTTTTTTTATATAATAATTTATGGAGTTTATAAATAAAAAAATAAATCTATATTCAGAAAAACATACAGAGACAGAATCAGAAATATTAGCCGAATTAAATAGAGAAACATGGGCTAATGTATTAAACCCAAGAATGCTTTCTGGACATCTTCAAGGTCGTATTTTATCTATGATAAGTAACATGATAAAACCTAAAAATATTATTGAAATAGGTACATATACCGGATACAGCGCGTTATGTATGGCTGAAGGATTACAGAAAAATGGAAAACTACATACTTTAGATATTAATGAAGAATATGCATCTATTGCTAAAAAATATTTTAATCGTTCTATTTACTCTAAGAATATAATACAACACATTGGAAAGGCAGTTGATATTATACCAAAAATAAATCATAACTTTCAATTAGCTTTTATCGACGCTGACAAAATAAATTATTCAAATTATTTTGATTTGGTAATTGAAAAAATTGATCTTAATGGATGTATAATTGCAGATAATGTGCTTTGGAGTGGCAAAGTAACTAATAAAGAAAGTGAACAGGATCTAGAAACTAAAGCTCTAAGTCTATATAACAAAAAGGTCTTAAGCGATACTAGAGTTGAAACAATACTTCTACCAGTTAGAGATGGTCTTATGATAAGTAGAAAAATTAAATAACTAAATAATGTTTAATAATCTCAAAGTAGCATTTGAGGATAAGTCTAATGCTGATCTTAATAGAGCTTACCTCCTATTTAAAACAATTAATAATCCTTTAATATCAAAGGTGCTAACTAAAATAGTAAGACTTGCTATGTGGCTTCACCTTCCTATAAGCAAAATAATAAAAGCAACAGTATATAAACAATTTTGTGGCGGTATAACAATTGATAAATGCCAAAATACTATTAACAACTTGTGGAAATACAAAATAGGAACTATTCTTGACTTTTCTGCAGAAAGAAAGCAGAAAAAAAACGATCTGAATAATGTTATGGTTGAAACTATTAAAACAATAAATGAAGCGAAAAATAAAGAAAGTATCCCATTTGCAGTATTCAAAGCTAGTGGATTAGCAAGCTTCAATCTTTTAGAAAAAATAAGCTTAAATAAAGAACTATCAACTGAGCAGAAGAAAGAAAGAATAGAATTTGAAAAGAGAGTAGAATGTATTTGTAAAACATCCTACGAAAATAAAGTACCTGTTTTTATTGATGCAGAAGAGAGTTGGATACAGGATGCTATAGATAGTATTTCTCTAAAAATGATGAAGAAATTTAACAAAAAGCAAACCTATATATTCAACACAATACAACTATACAGAAAAGATAGAATCATATATCTAAATGAACTAATAAAAAATGCTAAGAAAAATTCTTTCTTAATTGGTGTTAAATTGGTTAGAGGCGCATATCATGAAAAAGAAATTAAAAGAGCAGAAATCATGAGATATCCATGTCCTGTATATAAGATAAAGCAAGATACTGATCGAGATTACAACCAGGCTATTAAGACGTGTATAAAAAACATTGACATTGTATCAATCTGCGCTGGCACACATAATGAAGAAAGTTGTATGATATTAATTAAGCTAATGAAAAAATATAAAATTGTAGAAAATGATAGTAGAATCCATTTCTCACAATTATTAGGCATGAGCGACCATATTTCTTATAATTGCGCAAAAACTGGATTTAATGTTTCAAAATACGTTCCATATGGACCAGTAAAAGACGTGTTTCCATACTTAATCAGACGTGCCGAAGAAAACACTTCTATTTCAGGACAAATGGGAAGAGAACTAAGTAACATTATAACAGAAAAGAAAAGAAGAAAGAAAAGAAGAAAAAAAAGAACTAAAAATCACAAACCTCTTGATCTCCATTAACAGTAAAACCTATTACTTTTACACTTTTACTATTATAATAACATAACTCAAAATTAACTGCAACATTATTATCATTAACAAAACCTAAAACCATAAAATACTGACATGGTTCAGCGTCTTGGTCTGATAAATCAAAATCAACTTCTCCCTTATCTAAAACAGAAAGCAAATCTGATTTTTTTATATCATAATATACAAGCTGACATTCTGCTTTATTAGTAAAATTAGTACTATCATTTTTTAAATGGGAAATAACCCTTTTATCCATATCAAAATAATCAATATAAGCATAGAAAGTCTCTTTCAATCTATTTTCAGGCCCTATAGACAAAAACAATATACTAATAATAGCACCAAAAGCAAATAAAAACAATCTTCTTAACATAAGATTAAATAGTAGACATAATCAAATCTAAATCTTTAAATGGCAAATCAAAATTTTTACTTAATACTTCATTAGTCAAAATACCATTAAATGCATAAACTCCATTTCTTAAGTACTCATGCTTTCTAATTGTATTCTCTACACCTCCCTCTTCAGCAATTACCAAAAGAATTGGAGTTAATATATTACTTATAGCCATTGATGCTGTTCTAGATACTCTTGATGCAATATTTGGAACACAGTAATGTACAACATCATGTTTAATAAAGATAGGCTCTTTATGAGAAGTAATTTCAGAAGTTTCAAAACTTCCTCCTTGATCAATACTTACATCAATAACCACAGCTCCATTTTTCATTTCCAACACCATATCCTCACTTACTATACATGGAACTCTACCGTCTCCAACTTGTAATGCTGAAATAACAACATCAGCCCTTTTCAAAGCCTTTGTTAAGACTTTGGGCTGTAAAGATGATGTACTTATCCTTTGATTAATATTATCTTGCAATCTTCTTAATTTAGATACTGAATTATCAAAAACAATAACAGAAGCACCCAAGCCTAGCGCGGTTCTGCAAGCATACTCTCCTACTGTACCAGCTCCTATAATTACTACACTTGTTGGTATTAAACCAGAGATACCGCCAAGCATTAATCCTTTACCATTATTAACATTAGATAAATATTCTCCTGCAATTAATAGTGATGTATTTCCTGCAATTTCACTCATACTCCTTATGATAGGAAATTTGTGCTGACTATCCTTTATAAATTCAAATCCAAAAGCAGAAATATTCTTTTTATTAAGCTCCTCAAAATACTTAGTGTTTTGAGTACTCATCTGAACAGCGGAAATCAACACTTGTTTATTATGCATGATATCTAATTCTTGCTTGGTAGGAGGCTCAATTTTTAATATACAATCCGCTTTAAACACTTCTTCTCTAGAATAAACTATTTCAGCCCCCTTATCTGAATATTGTTTATCACTAAAATTAGAAGCGATACCAGCACCATTTTCAATAATAATATTATGTCCATTTGCTATTAATAAACCAACTGATTCTGGAGTTAAACTTACTCTATTTTCTTGAAATGATGATTCTTTAGGAATTCCTATTTGTAATTGCTTAAAATTTGGTTTCACTTCAATCATTTCTTCTTTTGGCATTAATCCAAAAGAACTGAATATTTTTTCTTTTTCCATAATCTAAAAAATTATTTCAACAATTCTTTTATTATCTTTTATAGATATTTTAATTTTAACTATTTCAGATCCAATCAAACTAACAATCTTTTCTGGCCATTCTACAAAACAATAATCATTGCCAAAAAAGTATTCTTCATAACCCATGTCAAATATTTCCTTTTCATCATCTAATCTATAAAAATCAAAATGATAAACTTTTTCATTTTTTACAGTAATATATTCATTTACAATAGAAAAAGTAGGACTACTAACAATATCAACAACACCTAACTGCAAAGATAATTCTTTTATTAAAGTAGTTTTTCCCACTCCCATATCGCCAAATAAAAGAAACTTTTTATAAGTTTTTGTATACTTCAAAATATTTTTTGCAATCTTAGATATTTCTTTAATATCTTTTAAAATCAATTTTATACTCATGATTTTGATCGTAATGTAATAACTGGAATTAGCATCTCCTCCATAGAAATCCCACCATGCTGATATGTATTTTTATATAAATTAACAAAATGATTATAATTATTTTGATAAATAAAAAACATATCTTCCTTAGCAAAAATATATTTACTACTTACATTTTGAATTGGAAGAAAATAGTCTAAAGGGTTATCCATCTGAAAAACATCAGTGTGTTTAAATTTTAAATTTTTACCTTGCTTGTATCTCAAATTAGTATTTACATCTCTGTCTCCAATTACTCTTGATGGCTTTTTAACATTAATAGTACCATGATCTGTTGTAATCACTATATTGGCATCCTGTTTAGCAATCTGCTTTATAATATCTTTTAGTGGAGAATGAGAAAACCATGATGCAGTTAATGACCTATAAGCAGCATCATCATCTGCTAACTCCTTTATAACTTTCATGTCAGTTCTCGCATGCGACAACATGTCAACAAAATTATAAACTATGACATTTAATGAATTAGCTTGCATATTAGGAATCTGCGCAACAGTTTTTCTACCAGCATCAAGATTAGTTATCTTTGTATAACTTACCTTAGAATTACCCTTACCAAGCATTTGCAAATTATTTAACAAAAATTCTTCCTCATACATATTCTTCCCCCCCTTATCTTCTTCATTTTTCCACATATTTGGATACCTTTTTTGTAATTCAGAAGGTAATAAACCAGCAAAAATTGAATTACGAGAATATTGTGTAGAAGTAGGCAAAATACTAGTATAAATCTCATCTTTATCAACAATAAAATATTCTGAAACTGAAGGCTCAATAACTTTCCATTGATCATATCTTAAATTATCAATTAAAATCATAAAAGTAGGCTTATCCTCGTTCATAAGTGGCTCTACTTTCCTCCTAATTATATTATGAGACATCAATGGAGCATCAACTCCATTGATCCAACTCTCGTAGTTATCCTTTACAAATTTGAAAAACTGTGAATTAGCCTCAGATTTTTGCATTTCAAGAATTTGTTCCACACTATCATCTCCTGATTTTTCTAATTCTAACTCCCAATAAGTTAATTTCTTAAAAATATTATACCACTCTTCTTTATCAAGCTTAGATGATAATTGAATACTAATATTTTGAAATTCTTGTTGATAATTGCTAGTTGTTTTTTCTTCCACTAATCTACTAGAATCAATATTCTTTTTGATTGCAAGTAAAATCTGATTAGGATTAACAGGTTTTATTAAATAATCAGAAATTTTTGATCCAATTGCCTCCTCCATAATACTTTCTTCTTCACTCTTTGTAATCATAATTACAGGTATACTTGAGTATTTCTCTTTAATAATTGTAAGAACTTCCAGACCAGTAAGACCTGGCATATTTTCATCTAAAAAAATTAAATCAAAACTACTTTTAGTAAGCATATTAAGAGCTTCATCACCACTTCTTACAGGAGTAAGAGCATATCCTTTATCCTCTAAATAAATAATATGAGGCCTCAATAAATCAATCTCATCATCCGCCCAAAGTATTTTTATCATATTTTATTGCTTTAATTAATGCAAAAATGAAAACAAAATCCGTTATTTGCCCTATGATTCTATATAAAAAAGATAAAATTATTAACGACCCAATATATGGATTTATTACGATTGATTCTGGAATAATTATTAAATTATTAGATCATCCTTTTTTTCAAAGATTAAGAAGGATCTCGCAATTAGGCTTGTCATATCTAGTATATCCAGGAGCACGGCATAGTCGTTTTCAACACGCAATAGGATGCATGCATCTAATGACAAAAGCAATTAATCAAATTCGAAAAAAAGGACATAAAATATCAGAAAAAGAAGGTGAAGCACTAAAAATAGCAATCCTTTTGCATGATATTGGGCATGGTCCATTCTCACATGCTCTAGAGAATTCAATCGTAACAGATCTTTCTCATGAATACTTATCAACTTTATTTATGGAAAATTTAAATAAAGAATTTAATGGTAAATTGTCAATTGCAATTAAAATATTTAACAATTCGTACCCAAAAAAATTTTTACACCAACTTGTATCATCTCAACTAGATATGGATAGATTAGATTATCTTAAAAGAGATAGCTTTTTCTCAGGTGTTACTGAAGGAAATATTGGTACGGAAAGAATAATAAATATGCTAAATGTTGTAAATGACAAATTAGTTATTGAAGAAAAAGGAATATACTCAATTGAAAAGTTCTTAATTGCACGAAGATTAATGTACTGGCAGGTATATTTACATAAAACTGTAGTCTCTGCAGAAAATATGCTTATTAAAGTATTAAATAGAGCAAAAATGCTTATCCTGAATCATAAAAAGATTTTCACAACTCCAGCACTACAAAAATTTCTGGAGAATAATTATAACATAAAAGATTTTGCCAAAACACCAAGTTTACTAAATGATTTTGCAGAATTAGATGACATCGATATATATACTTGCTTAAAAGAATGGAAAAAAGACCAAGACTTTGTTTTATCTAATTTATCTCAAAGAATTATTAACAGAAATATATTAAAAGTTAAAATAGTAAAAGAGCCTATATCAGCGAAAGAAATCAATAAACAGATAAATATATTTTGCAAACAGCACAAATGCTCTCTAGACGAGGCTAAATTCTTTATATTTTCTCACGAAATTAGTAACAGTACCTATAACATTGAAGAGTCGAATATAAATATTTTAATGAAAAATGGTGAGGTAATTGATATAACATCAGCTTCAGATCAATTTAATATTGAAGCTCTAAATAAAACTGTAAAAAAACATTTTATATGTTATGTTGAAAACTAAACATTTAAAATTAAAACAAATTAAAATGATTAAATTTGCAGTATGAATTTTAATGCTCAAGAAATAGCTGACATTATAGATGGTACAGTTCATGGAGATTCTAATGCCCAGGTGAATTCTGTTGCTAAAATTGAGGAAGCTTCAGTTGGATCCCTATGTTTCTTAGCAAACAATAAATATAAAAAATATATTTACACTTCCAATGCATCAATTATAATTATAAATAATGCATTTAAAATAGAAAAAAAATCAAAAAGTACACTTATCAAAGTAAAAGATGCATACTCAGCTTTCAGCCAATTACTAGAATTTTATAACAAAACAAAATATAATCAAAAAGGAATTTCAAAAAAAGCAGATATTCATAAAGACACAACTATTAGCAAAAATGTCTACATTGCTCAATTTACATCAGTCTGCAAAGGAGCTGTAATTGGTGAAAACGTCAAAATATATGCTAATTGTTATATTGGAGAAAACACTAAAATCGAAGACAACACTATAATATTTCCAAATGTCACAATTTATCACGAATGTAAAATTGGAAAAAATAATATTATCCATTCTGGTGTCATTATTGGTGCAGATGGATTTGGATTTGCACAAGATAAAAACAAAGACAATATAAAAATAAGTCAAATTGGAAACGTAGTTACGTGTGACAATGTTGAAATTGGAGCAAATTCAACTATTGATAGAGCTACAATGGGATCAACAATAATTAAATCAGGAGTTAAATTAGATAACCTAATACAAATTGGTCATAATGTTGAAGTTGGAGAAAACACAGTAATTGCAGCACAAACTTGTATTGCAGGATCTTCAAAGATTGGTCAAAACTGTATGATTGGAGGACAAGTTGCAATTTCAGGTCATCTAAAAATTGCTAACAATGTAAAAATAGCTGGACAAAGCGGAATAGCTTCAAGTATTAATAAGAAAGGCTCTATATTGCAAGGGCCTATGGCTTTTAACATAAAGGAATTCCAAAGATCCTACGTAATATTTAAAAAACTTCCTGATATTTACAGAACATTAAATAATATTAAAAAACTGTTTAATGTATAAATTGCAACAAACTATCAAAGAAGAAATTCATTTTGTAGGATATGGCATACATACTGGTGTTAAAACTAATATGACTCTTAAATCTAGTAAGGAGAACTCTGGTATAAAATTTATCCGTACAGACCTAAATGGAATGCCTGAAATTAAAGCAGATGTAGATTATGTTTTTAAAACTCAAAGAAGTACGTGTTTAAAGAAAGGAGAAGCAGAAATATATACAGTAGAACACATTCTTTCAGCAATTACTGGAGCAGAAATAGACAATATAATTATTGAAATTGATAATATTGAAATACCTATTCTAGATGGAAGTGCAAGTGTTTTTTCAAGAAAAATACAAAAAGTTGGCACTAAAAAACAAAAGGCAAAAAAAAAATATTTTGAAATTTTAAAAAAAATATCATTATATGACGAAGAAACCAAATCAGAAATAATCATTACTCCATCAGATAAATATCAAGTTGAGGTTAAAATAGATTATAAATCTCAAGTACTAGGAATTCAAAGTGCTTCGTTAAATACCCTATCTGATTTTCACAATGAAATTGCATCTAACAGGACATTTTGTTTTATTCATGAACTTGATTATTTATTAGAAAATGATTTAATTAAAGGAGGAGACATTAATAATGCAATTATTATAGTAGAAAATAAAATATCTGAAAAAAAACTAAATTTACTTAGGAAAAAATTTAAAAATCCAAAAATTAATGTTAATAAATCAGGATACCTTAACAATGTGAGTTTACGTCACCATAACGAACCAGCAAGACATAAGTTACTTGATGTAATCGGTGACTTATCACTATTAGGACTTCCAATAAAGGGGAAAATACACGCCTATAAACCTGGACATAAAATCAATACAAAATTTGCCAAAAAATTAAAAAAAATCATGAAGGAACAAATTAACAAAACTGCACCTGAAATAAACTTCAACAGAGAACCATTATATAATAAAGAAAAAATTAAATCAATTTTACCTCATAGAGATCCATTTCTTTTTATTGATGAAATTAGAGATATAGGAGATGATTTTATTGTGGGAGTAAAATTTGTAAAAGCTGATGAATACTACTTTCAAGGGCACTTTCCTGGAGAGCCAGTTATGCCGGGAGTATTACAATTAGAAACTATGGCACAAGCAGGTGGCGTTTTAATACTAAATAGTGTTGAAAAACCTGAAGACTACCTTACTTTTTTTCTAAAAATTGACAATGCTAAATTTAAAAGAAAAGTAGTGCCAGGAGATACTATTATATTCAGACTAGAACTTATTTCCCCAATTAGAAGAGGATTATGCCATATGCGAGGAGCAGGATTTGTAAATGGAAAAATTGTTGTTGAAGCTGAATTACTTGCACAAATTAGTAAAAAATAATTTATGCATCAACCATTAGCATATATACACTCTGATGCAAATATTGCAAGAAACGTAGTAATTGAGCCTTTTGCAACAATTGAGAAGGATGTCGTAATTGAAGAAGGAACCTGGATAGGAAGTAATGTTACTATAATGGAAGGTGCTAGAATTGGTAAAAATTGTAAAATATTTCCAGGAGCAGTGATTTCTGCAATACCTCAAGATTTAAAGTTTAAAGGGGAAAAATCGTTAACAATTATTAATGATAATTGTACAATTAGAGAATGTGCCACTATAAATAGAGGTACATCTGCAAGTGGAAAAACAACAGTAGGAACCAATTGTTTAATAATGGCTTATGCACATATAGCACATGATTGTATTATTGGTGAAAATTGTATTATAGTTAATAGTGTAGCACTTGGGGGTCATGTTAAAATTGGAAACTTTGCAATAATTGGAGGGTTATCAGCAGTACATCAGTTCGTTAGTATTGGACAACATGCAATGATATCAGGTGGATCACTAGTAAGAAAGGATGTCCCCCCTTATGTTAAAGCTGCACGGGAACCACTATCGTTTGTAGGAATTAATTCAATAGGACTTAGAAGAAGAGGTTTTTCTGATAAAAAGATACAAGAAATACAAGAAATATTTAGAATATTGTATCAAAAAAACAATAATAATACCCAAGCTGTATTAAAAATAGAAACTGAAATTAATGTTTCTCCAGAAAGAGATGAAATAATATCATTTATACAAAATTCTGGAAGAGGAATAATGAAAGGATTTAATCAAAAATAATAAAATGGCAACTACATCAGACTTTAGAAACGGACTTTGTTTTAATCATAATGGTGAACCATGGAAAATCGAATCTTTTTTACATGTAAAACCAGGAAAAGGGCCAGCATTTGTACGCACAAAAATCAGAAACCTTAATACAGGAAGACTACTTGAAAATACATTTACAGCAGGAGTGAAAATTGATGTTATTAGAATAGAAAATAGAAAATATCAATTTTTATATGCAGAAGGAAATGATTTTCATCTAATGAATAATGAAGACTACGAACAAATCATGATGCAAAAAGATTTCATTGAAAATGTAGAATTTTTAAAGGAAGGAGAAACAGTTGAAGTATTATTTCACGCCGATAAAGGGATTCCATTATCCGCGCAAGTTCCTTCACATGTAATACTTAAAATTACATTCACTGAACCTGGCGTAAAAGGAAATACCGCAACAAACGCAACAAAACCTGCTACAACGGAAAGTGGTGCAAAGATAAATGTGCCATTATTTATCAATGAAGGAGATAAAATTAAAATTGACACTGCAAAAAAAACTTATATAGAGCGAATAAAATAACAATGAAAAAACACAATTTTTCAGCAGGACCGTGTATCTTACCTAAAGAAGTTTTAGATAAAGCATCTAAAGCAATACTTAATTTTAATAATGAATACTTATCGCTAATTGAAATTTCACATAGAAGTCAACCATTTGTTGATGTGATGAATAAAGCAAAGAGTTTAGTAAAAGAACTTCTAAAAGTTCCTAAAGGATATTCTGTATTATTCTTACAAGGTGGCGCAAGTTTAGAATTTCTAATGGTACCATTAAATCTAATGAAAGTGAATGGAATTGCAGCCTACACAAATACAGGTTCCTGGTCAAAAAAAGCAATTATAGAAGCTAAAAAAATAGGCCAGGTTAAAATACTTGCAGATTCTTCAGACAATAATTATAATTATATCCCTAAAGGATATAAAATTTCTAGC